>ORMF011731081.1_pt1 | contig 46387 bp, 53 predicted proteins | sample 1779871 | NCBI WGS metagenome assembly ORMF01 (sample SAMEA104232316, study PRJEB22302) | groundwater metagenome | biome: forest; feature: aquifer; material: groundwater | place: USA | collected 2011-08-07 | depth 5.4 m
CTCAAAGGGTAGAATATATCCTGTGCCGAGATAGCTCAGTGGTAGAGCAGCTGTTTTGTAAACAGCAGGTCTGGGGTTCAAATCCCCATCTCGGCTCCAATGCCGACATAGCTCAGTGGTAAGCGAAGCTTGCCGCCGAGCTATGAACAGTATTTGCCGACATAGCTCAGTGGTAGAGCACGTCATTGGTAATGACGCGACTCGGGTTCGATTCCCGCTGTCGGCTCACATTATGTTATAATCCAAAACTATGGCTAAAAAAGGTAACAGGCAAATATTTTTATTCCAGTGTGCTGTTTGCAAAAACAAAAATTATACTGCAAGCAAAAACACAGTTAATATTAAAGAAAAATTAACTTTGAAAAAGTTTTGTAAACACTGCAGAAAAACCTCAGAACATACTGAAGTTAAAATTGGAAAATGAGCAAAGCTCGCGCTTCGCTACACTTCTTGTAACGTGTACGTTATAATACATCATGTCTAGGGATGTGATGAAATGGTATCATAGAGGTCTCCAAAACCTTTTTTTCAGGTCCGAATCCTGACATCCCTGCTTAAAAATTAACCTTAATTCTGGCATCCTGCACAAACATTTCTCCGCTCTCAAGTGTTTTTACTTGCAGTTTATAAGTTTTCTTACCACCGGCTAAACTAAAACCACTACTTGACACAATTCCAAAAGAAGTGGAACTGGTATTTGCCTCACTTAAGGTAACACCACTATTATCAGTCGTATTAAAAAGCCTGGCATAGGCAGTGGTAGCCTTAGGTTCGTTAAGCCTCATATTAACCTCAAGCTTCATACTAGAATAACCTGTGTATTCTGCAGGATCAATTGACACCTCATACGTTGGCATAGTGACCCAATCACGACTATTGCCTGATCCTCCAGAGCCTAAAGGAATATAAAGTGGAGCTTTTTGGGAAGACGAAACAGCTGGAGCAGGGGTGGCATTTTCCAGACTGGAAATGCGGACCTTAAGTTCGCTGACAGCTGCCTCCAAAGAACTATCAGCGGTGGGGGTAGGTAAGGATACATTTAGTTTGTTTACCACGCTTGTAACTGAATCTTCCAAAGCCTTAATTCTATCCTCAATTGTGGCACCAGGCAAAGTTTTTGGCACCTCAATTGGATCGTTGAATGTAGCTGTTTTAGGGCTTTCCAAAGAAGGTTTACTTGAGGTATATCGCCAATATCCCAATCCGGCAATAACTAAAATAGGTATCAATATAAAGGGCAGTAGTCTAACCACAACTTAATAATACACCACCTACTCAATGCTTGCAAAGAAACCCATAGTATGTTATACTTCCTAACTTATGGCTAAAATACAAAAGCCCATACAATTGTTGGCCCTGCTCCCCTTTCCACTAGCCTCCTTTTTAGGATTTGATGGTCAGTCTAATCCTTTAGCGGAAAATCATGTAGTGGCCCAACAGGAGATCTCACTTGATAACCGTTACCAGGATAAATTCGTTAACAACGTTTTTAAGGATAATATCCTGCTTAATCTGGCTTACTTAAGAGACACGGTCAAATCCAAAGCTGATATAGACTGGGACGCGGTAGTAAAACCTTTTACATACGAGTTTAGGCTGGATCCGGGAAAAACCTTTGCCTTTCATGAAGATGTGGATCAAAAATATAAAGACAGCCTTACTAAAACCACCAATGCCCATTTTAATGCGGAGGAAGGCTTTAAAACAGATGGCTATTTATTTGGAGACGGAGTCTGCCATTTAGCCTCATTAATTTATATGGTTGCAAAAGAAGCCGGGCTTTCTGCAGAAGCCCCCACCAGTCATGATTTTGCCGGTATTCCTGATATTCCCAGAGAATACGGGGTATCCATTTACAGTAATCCATTCTCAAAAGGCTCCAACCCCCAGCAAAACTTATATATTACCAATAACAAAGGCAAACCAATTACCTTTAAATTTGAATATCGTGATGATAAGGTGAAGGTGTCTGTTATTGAATTAAATTAAAGCTAAATTGTTTCATTAGTTAAACGGCCGTTTCATCATTGAATAAATTTATGGCTAGACTTTACAAGACCCTCATTAATCCCATACTATGTATTTATGCCTCAAAAGCATCCGAAAGAAAAACATGATCATCAGACGCTAAAGTTTCCGGATGGGTTTTTATGGGGAGCTGCCACCAGCGCCCACCAGGTTGAAGGAGGAAATATTTACAATGATTGGTGGGAATGGGAACAAAAAAGGCCTCCCCACTTACGCTCCGGCAAGGCTTGCAACCAGTATGAGTTATATGAAAGCGACTTTGATCTGGCTAAAGATCTAAACCACAATGCCCACAGGCTCTCTATTGAATGGTCCAGAATTGAACCTGTGGAGGGTGAATTTAATCCTGCAGAGATTGAGCACTACAAGATGGTCCTAAAGGCCCTAAAGGTGCGTAAAATGACCGTCATGCTCACTTTGTGGCACTTTACCCTGCCTTTGTGGGTGGCTGAAAAAGGAGGCTGGGAAAACAGCCTGACGCCGGAGCTTTTTGAGCGTTTTGTCAAAAGAATCGTGCCTGAATTGGCAGAATATGTGGATTTTTGGATCACTTTAAATGAACCGGGAGTTTATATTTATGAAACCTATATCACGAGGGAATGGCCGAATGCCAAAAAAAACCTGCTCGGACAAATCAAGACATTTTTTAACCTGACTTCCGCTCACAAAAAAGCCTATAAATTTTTGCACCAAAATTTTCCTTCAAAACCTGTGGGCATTGCCCAAAATGTGATGTCTTTTGAACCATTTCATAAACACTCTATTTTAGAGCAAATGGCAGTTTCTTTAAATGATATTTTTATAAATCACCTGTTTTATTTTTTTACCAAAGGCACGCATGATTTTCTAGGGATTAATTATTACTTCCATGCCCGTTTAAGCCACAAAGGCTTAATCCCAAAGTCTATGAACCAACAAACTCATGACATCTCTGATTTGGGCTGGGAAGTTTATCCTGAGGGTATTTTTGATGTTTTAACAGACCTGTCAGATGACATCCCTATTTATATAACCGAGTGTGGAATTGCCTCAACCAATGATGACCGCAGAAACAGATTTTTGGTAACTTATTTACAGGAAGTGGCCAGAGCCATCAAAGCAGGTGTAAAAGTGAAGGGGTTTTTCTACTGGTCCTTGATTGATAATTTTGAGTGGCATAGAGGTTTTAAGCCCAGATTTGGCTTAATTGAGGTGGATTATGAAACACAAAAAAGACACCTTAGAACCTCTGCCTTGACCTTTGCGGAAATTATCGCTGCCAACGGCATCCCCCATACTTTAATGAGGTTCATTGGCCATACAGTCACGGCAGAGGAAGTTTTAAAAAGGTTTCAGGAAATGGAACCTAAGCACTAAAACATGTACTTACCAATTTCTATAATAGCTTTCATCTTAAACGGGATTTCCGTAACAGTTGATAAATTTCTACTTACAAAAGTAATTCCCGATCCTTTATTTTATATATTCTATTTCAGCCTGGTCAGTTTTTTGGCTGTCTTTGCTTTGCCTTTTACCCACACTCCCAGCAACGAAGTAATCATTTTGGCTTCCTCCTCAACAGTACTTTGGACCCTGGCAGCTTATTTTATGTTTAAAGCCCTAAAAGTTGGCCAACTCTCCAGGGTTATTCCAATCATAGGTAGTTTAAATCCTTTTATTCTTTTTATAATTGCTTTAGCTACTGATAGTATACTAATTAACGAGGTTTGGGGAATTTTAGTACTCATATTAGGATTGATACTTTTAACCTTGAATGACTGGAAAGGCAGAATTACTCGGGCAGAAATTATCTTTGAGGTTTTATCTGCTTTACTTTTTGCTCTTTCCTATTTTTTACTGCGGGAGGCTTATTTGAAGGCAGATGTGATGACTGTTTTGGTCTGGTCCAGATTTGTTTTAATTCCCTTAGCTTTTATATTCCTTCTGATACCTTCTTTGCGAAGCAAAGTTATACCAAGCCATGCTCAGGGAATTTCACTTATTAAAAAAGGCGGGTCGCTTTTTGTATTTGGACAGGTGTCTGCCGGAATTTCCCAGCTTTTGATATTTTATGCCATATCCTTGGCAAACCCGGTTTTGGTAAATTCTTTGCAGGGCACCCAGTATGTTTTCCTCTTTATAGCGGCATTGCTTTTATCCAAAAAATATCCGCAAATCTTTCAGGAAAAATATAGTCCTTTGATACTCACTTCCAAAGTTTTAGGGATAATTTTAATTGGGCTTGGTCTTTATAAGCTGGCAATCTAGGTAATCATTATGCAATCGCAATCGTACTAGGTTTAATAGAATGGTTTTCATCAAACGTGAAGCCTTTTTTCATCATTACCTCATCCATTTCCAAAAGATATTCTGCTGCCGGCCTTCCACCCAAAGCATCAAGTCCTCCCTGCTTGGCAACTTCCCGATCCAGATCTTCTGCTTTTTTGTGCATTAAAGATAAGACAGGTTCAAAATGACTGATTAATGCACTCGTGGTACTTTCTTGAATCCAGGCAATATCCTCCAGGCAATTAATGGCCTCTTTGGGTTTTCCCCTGGGCAGGATCCAGGTAAATCCACCAATCAAAAACGCTATCTTTTCTCTCTTTGATACTGGATGAGCTTGTAATGATCCTGCCCACCCTGATTCCGGACTTGCTGCTATTCTTTGCCGGTATCTTTCCGGCTCTATTGTTTCATCTACCACACCCCGGCTTTTCCAAAAATTCATCATATTTATTTTGTTAGTCCCTGTTTTTGTTCTATAATCGAGTATAATTTCAAAAGCTTCCCTGCCCTTATCCATCCATAAGACAAGGTTTTTCCCTTCTTCAAGAAGACTTTCAGGGGACAAATCTTTCTTTTCAGCTAAAAGGTCATCCGCCAGAATAGGACCTGTTTGTTGCAGTACTTCCCGATAAGTTTCTTGAAAGCGCTCTCTTAAGAGAAAATCTTGAACACTAACTCCCGGTGTTTCCCCTATTGGATCTAATAAACTGAGAACTGCATCAACTAACTGGTTTTTAACTGACACTGATTGAGTTTCAACTTCGCTCATAATCCTATATAATTATACCAAACTTTAGGGTTTCCTCTAAAATGCCTGATAATGAACTACCCCTTCCTCTGTAAGTATGCTTCCAAGTAAAATGCTCTTACCATTTCTTTCGAAAGTTACAAAAGGGCTATCTGGATCTTCACTATCATACACAGGCCAGTATTCAATATCTCCTCTGGAAGTAACGGCAAATAAAACTGCCTGATGAGTGTTGATGTCATCTTCCCGCACAAATTGTTTGATTGGCAGATTGATTTCGTGACCCCAGTACCAGGCCTTTAATTGAGCCTGATCTCCAGGTGCGTATGTTGGAACCAGATTTCCGCTAATTATTCTATTTGAAAACCCTCTAACCCAGATACCCATATCTGTTGAAGTCTCCATGGTCACAGGCTTGGCAAGTTCAATTACTGTCAATGTTTTATCAGTTAAAATATCTTGATATTTTGCCTCTTGCCGCCTTTGTATTAAAGTTTGTTTAATCAGCTCTGCCCGGCTTTGAAGAATTGGAGCCTTGGCAGCTTCTACAAGTTTGGATCTTGCTTTTATTAATTCATCTTCGTCAGAAGGTTGGGCAAAAGAGGAAGGTGCAGGTGTGTCTTTATTACCATCCTGATCTAGGAGCCAAATACCTACCATCAGTACACCCCCTAAAGCAAACACACCAACAGTGGTACTCCACTCTGGCAAAGTAACTTGTCGTTTTTCAGCTAAAACTTTGGAAAGAGGGAATTTCCTTTCAAGAAGAATCCATTTCTCCTGCGGTGACAGGTTTCTTATAGCATTTACCACGGCCCCAATCATACTAGGCTCAAGACTAATGTGATGGGAGCTTGAATTTGATCTTTGTTCTCGTGTCATAATTTACAATTATAAACTATGTCTGTTTACTTAACCTGCGCCGTTAAGTCCTCTTTTGGATAAGGCGGCTGGTTTTCATATCCAACAACTCTATTATCCATTTTTATAACGTAATTGGCAACAGATTTAACGCCATTTTCTATCCCTCTTGCGACAGGATCGTGAGTCAAAATAAGTCCGCAGGTGGCCAAAAGAATAGCCAATGATATGACTACTGATCTGCTAAATCGAAGGTGTCCTCTGGGTTCAGAAACATTCCGTCCATCTGGTTTGAAATATGCTCCCCCTTCAGAGCTCCCTACTACCAATGTTCCGGATTCTTTAGATTCATTCATACTGGACATAAGTATACACTATGGGATTATACTTGTCAAGTTCCCTCTTGTGAGGCTCAATTAAATCCATTAGAATGCAGGCAGAATCCCTGTCCTAAGCAAATTAAATATGTATATTATCCTTCTTTTGGTCCAATATATCCTGATAAAAATAGGCCGGCTGCCGCTTTGGCTTATTAAGTTTACAGTGGACACTCTACAGTGGACAGTAAAACAACTCTCAATTAAAAAAGGCCGCGGCCGCCCGAAAAAGAAGCGCATTCCCAAAAAAGCAAAGCTTGTTTTATCTATCTCTTTAATCATTATCTTAATCTACTTTTATACAACAACAGTATTTAATTTAGGGGTCCAGCTCCCTTCCCCAAAAAGACTAACCACCCCTATTCAACCTTTAACCACTGAGTTTTATGACAGGAATGGCATTCTTTTATACCGTCTTTATGAGGGCCGCAACAGGACACTGATTAAACTGGGTGAGGTGCCCCGATATTTAATCCAGGCCACCCTTTCTGCCGAGGATAAAAATTTTTACTCTCATCCGGGAGTTGATTTTCCTTCAATCATCCGGGCAGGGTATGCTAATTTAAGGTATGGCAGACAGGAGGGAGCCTCAACCTTAACCCAACAGCTTATTAAAAACACTTTGCTGACCCCTGAAAAAACCTATGAGCGAAAAATTAAAGAGATCATCCTGGCTTTGTGGGCAGAGCGAATATACTCCAAAGATGAGATTTTGCAGATGTATTTGAATGAGGCTCCATATGGCGGGCCTGCCTGGGGAATTGAGGCTGCTTCGCAAACTTACTTTAATAAAAAGGTCTCCGAACTGACACTTGCCCAATCAGCATTTCTGGCCGGGCTTCCCGCCTCCCCCACCCAATTTTCCCCTTATGGGCCCAATCCTGATCTTGCCAAAATTAGGCAAAGATGGGTTTTGGATCGGATGGTTGAGGATAAATATATCAGCAAAGACCAATCAGAAAGGACATATTCGCAAGATTTACAAATCCGGCCTGCTGTAAACAACATCAAAGCCCCTCATTTTGTGATGTATGTAAAAGATCTGCTTTCTCAAAAATACGGCCCCAGGGTGGTTTCCCAGGGAGGCTTAAAAATTTATACAACACTTGATTTAGCCTTGCAGGAACAGGCAGAAAAAATAGTTTCTGAGGAAGTGGCAAAACTGGGAGCGCTGAATGTCCGCAATGGCGCAGCCATGGTGACTGATGCGAAATCAGGACAGATTCTGGCTATGGTAGGCTCAAAAGACTACCATGACCCTATTTTCGGCTCTTTTAATGTCACAACCGCTTTAAGGCAGCCGGGCTCCTCCATAAAACCGATAACTTATGCTGCGGCTTTTAAAATGGGCTACTCACCGGGGAATACTATTCTTGATGCCCCGGTCACCTTTAAAAATGCAGGTTCGCCTCCTTACAGTCCTGTCAATTATGACGGCAGCTTCCATGGGCCTGTTTCCATAAGGGTAGCTTTGGGATCATCTTACAATATCCCGGCAGTTAAAATGCTCTCAACTGTGGGAGTATCCAATATGATCCAGGTTGCCAAAGATTTGGGGATTACCACCTTCACCGAACCCCAACGCTACGGGCTTTCCCTGACTTTGGGCGGGGGTGAGGTAAAACTGGCAGATATGATGGGCGTTTACGGGAGCTTTGCCACAGGCGGCATGAGGGCAAACCAGACTGCAATACTCAAGGTTACGGATTCAAACAACAGAGTTTTGGAACAATCTGATGCAAAACCAAGGCGGGTTTTGGGTAGTGAGGTTGCCTACATTATTAATAGTATTTTATCGGACAATAGCGCCAGAATCCCTGCTTTCGGGTCAAACTCCCTGCTTAAAATCCCCGGCCATACAGTGGCTTCTAAAACCGGCACTTCTGATAATAAAAGGGATAACTGGACTTTTGGCTATACCCCGGAATTTGTGGTGGGGGTTTGGGTGGGAAATAATGACAATACCCCTATGAATCCTGCTTTGACATCCGGTGTAACAGGAGCCGCTCCAATTTGGAACAGGATTATGAGCCTGATTTTACAGGAAAGAGAAGATTTGGCTTTTGAAAAACCAAAAGGAGTAAAAGTTGCAACTGTGGACGGAAGGAAGGATCTCGTAATTGATGGATTAAAACCCCAAAGCCTGGTTAAATTTATAAAAAAAGATGACCAGCTCCTTTTTTCCGATTCCTTCTCCACCTTTGCCACCCCATCTGCGCAGGCAAAAATTGAAGCTGGATCTACAAATTAAACCGTATAAACCTATTGACAAGGTGTACATTAGGTGATACTATCATATCCATGAATACAATAAGAATATCTGCCACAAAAGCCAGGAATAATTTTTTTAGCCTGTTGGATCAAGTGGCTTTGGGACAGGAGGTAATCATTGAAAAAGATTATAAAGAGGTGGCAATCCTGTCCCCCAAAAAACAGACAGTTGATTGGGTGGCTTTAAAAAAAGCCTCCAAAGCAGCCCATGGAATTTTAAAAGATTACGACCCAAAAAGAGACAATCCTTTTTACGGGAGAGGGTCATGGCCTAATTTGGGAAAATGGGACAAAGGATTAAAATTTAAAAAGAAATGAAGCTTTTGGTAGATACAAGTGTTTTAATTGATCATTTGCGGGGCGGTAAGACCTGGAAAAAAGTTGTAGTCGAAAGCGGAGAAGATTTAAAACTTTTTGTGCCGACAATAGTGATTTTTGAATTATTTTCAGGTCAAAGTACTCGTGATTCTTCTATAGTTGTTAAAATTTATCAGCTTTTAGCTAATTTCCAGAGAATAGAACTGGATGAAAATATAGCCAAGATTGCGGGAGAGCTTTTTCGGGACCTCAAAAAACATATTCAGATTTCTGATTATATTATTGCCGCCACAGCTTTATCCACAAATGCAACAGTTTTAACGCTTAATAGAAAACATTTTGAACAAATCCCAGGCCTGGCAATTTATCAAAACATTTAGTCCCTATAACCCGTAGCATAATTGAATGGGTTAACCAACGGGTTATTTGTACTCATATAACGTGAGGCAGATTCAGAATGAATATATGCAGCAAACAATTTTTTACCCCTAAGACCCAAGGCTTTATGAACAAACCCTGTTGCTTCTAATTCTGGATCATTTTCCTCATCCGTACTTTCCTCTACTTTTATTTGACACTCTGAAAACTCCTCTAAGAGACTTAAAAATCTTAACTTTACAGGAGCAGCCAGTATATGTACTGTTGCCCTATCAAATTGCACGCCCAAAACTCTTTCGGGGCTGGTTAGCGGTTGTCCGGGTAAAAGATATAATACTTTTGCTCCTACAGCTGTAAACACTCCTCCTGATTTTTCAATTCCCTCTGTGGTAAAAAAATCCAATATTTCTGTTTTGGCTTTCCTGAATTTAATTCTCGCTTTTTTATCCGGCAGATATTTCTCTAAAGGACTAAGGAATCCTTCTGCTTCTTTTCTGATCATAAACCCCCAGAAAAAACCCCAAGGCGTATCTTCAAATTGAAAAGGCTCAATTTTATACGGCATAGCTGTTATAGCCTGCTCAATTACTATATTACCCAATGTAACAGCAGCCCTTATCCGACCACTTAAACCGGCCGTCATTAAAGAATTTAATATTGAACTTGGAAGATAAAATTCAGGTTTCCCATAATCCGAATGGCTGTTTTCGGGAAAAGACTGATTGCGCCAACTGTCAAATTCCTTTTTCGGTATGCGAAAGCTCCTAAGCATATTGGTAACTGCATCCGAGACCGAAGAAGGTGCGTTATTAATACTATTCATCCTAAAACCTAAAATATTGGATTTGTCGGTAAAGGTGATACTTGCCCTCTGACCCTCCGTTAACCTGGCCGCTTCAGGATATTCTGAATTTAAAGCCTCGCCCGCTGCTTGAAGAATTTGCTCTTTAGTTAATAAACCGGATGACGATAAAGGTTTTTCTTTCATTTAAAAATTCCCCGAGGGGAATGAGGATATTATAACACAACCCAGCCCCTTAAATCTTTTTTGGGGATTTTGATGGGAGATGTGATAAACGGATCAACTTCCCCTATAAAAATTAAAGTGCCATATTTTGCGTTTTCTTTCCCTTTCCAGTAACTTTCATCAACAGTCAGCTTACTTCCATACTTTTCCCTGATCTCCTCAATATCCTCAACCCCTAACCCATCATAAAAGATCACTTTTTTTACCCGGAATTGGCCGATTATATCTTTCCCGGAAGGCTTTATATATACCAAATCTCCGGCAGAAATTTGCAAAAACGGCACGCTTTTTTTCTTGGAAAACCTGCTTTCCACTGTTTTTGTGCCGCTAAGAATAAGGTCTGCCCCCTCCCCTTTAAAAATTGCCAGATGTTTTATCATAATATAGGGATTATACCAGTAAACAGTATCTTGACAAAGTGTACATTTAAGTATACATTTAAAATATGCAATATATTACTACAACAGAGCTTAGAACTAAATCTAGCCAGGTGGTAAAAACTCTTAAAAATGGTGGGACATTACGCTTGATTCATCGTTCCAAAGTGGTTGGGGAAATTCTCCCGACATATGAACCAAAACCATTAACAAAAGAGGATATTGAAACGCTTAAAAAGTTAGCCAAGGAGCTTAATTTACCAAAACTTTCTTACAAGGAGCGTGAAAGAAGGTACAGAAAACATCTTATGGAAAAATATGGCACAGGTCTTTCTTGATACTAATATCTTCATTGATGCTATCCACAGAACTCCTGAAAAAGAGATACTTGAGAAGTTGGAAGGTAATATTATCTATGTATCAACCCTCTCCTTCCATATTTATTGTTATTCCTTCAAAATAAAAATCCCCAATAAAAAGGTCATTTTACAAAAAGAAAAATTTCAGATGGTAGATTTTTCTTTGGATATATTAGATAAGGCTTTAGAAGGTCCAACTAAAGATCTGGAAGATAACATTCAGCTACACTCTGCAGCTGAAGCTGATTGTGATATTTTTTTAACATCTGATGAAAAATTACTCAAACTTAAATTCTTTGGCAAAATGGAGCTAAAATCTTCTTTGCCCCCTCCTCTTTAAAAATAGCCAGATGTTTCACAAAAGGATTATACCATTTAAAAAACTGCTTTACTTGTAAGCAAGGTTTGTTTGCTATAGAATCAACAAAATAATGGAAAGAAGAATTGGACTGTATAAACGTGAATTACAACTTAACTCTGAAATACCAGCTTTAATTGATCAAATATTAGACCCGACTCTGCAGGAGCCGCTTCAAAAAACAATTTCAGAAGATAGACTTTTTCAAAGCAGCCTTTTTGAATACAGAAATAGGATTTGGATCCTTTCTCGAGTTAATATGTTTAAATTAACTCAGGAATCTGAACTTGCAACCAGTATCAACAATACGTCTACTTTTACTTGGTTAGTTACTACTGTAACTGCCTCAGAAGCCGAGTCTTCCAGTTATAGCTCTAATTATCAAAGCCGTAAAACTCCATACTACAACCAGCTAGATGTCCTGGCCTGGCTGTGCCTTGCAAGAACTTATCATGATTTAAAAGAGGCCAATTCGGATCGAAAAAAGTTACTATTGGTTTCTGTACTACAGTTGACTATGGAGAGAATAGGACTAAATCATCCTTTAGGCAGCCATTTTATTATTAGAAAGTAAAGTTGCTAAAAAATTTTCTTTCTGTTATACTTGACAAATCTCCTCTAATTATGGAGGATTTTTAATGCCTAAAATGCCCAATATTATTTCATTTTTAAAAGAAGTTAAGGAAGAATTAGGCAAAGTTGCCTGGCCAACCAGGGAACAGACCTTAAGATACACCATCTTAGTGATTCTGGTGACAGTGGTGGTAGGAGTTCTATTAGGAGGTTTGGATTTTATTTTGACAAAAATAACCACAATTATTTTACAAAATTATGGCAGATAAACAAGTAAAAACAGAAGAACAGAGCGCCCGCTGGTATGTGGTTCATACCTATTCCGGCCATGAGAACAAAGTTGCCCATACCCTTAAACAGCGGATTGAATCAGAACATCTGGAAGAGAAAATTTTAGACGTGTTGGTGCCTACACAGGATAAGATTGAAATAAAGAGCGGCAAAAAAGTAACTATTAAAGAAAAGATCTTTCCGGGCTATATTCTGGTAAAAATGGTTTTGGATGAAAAGTCCTGGCTGGCTGTCAGAACCACTCAGGGAGTAACCTCGTTTGTGGGCATGGGCAATAAACCCACGCCTATTTCTGATGCAGAGGTGGCAACTATTGTTAAGTTTACAAAGGAAGAAGCACCTGTTTACAAACAGGTTTTTGCCACAGATGACACAGTTAAAATAGTGGACGGACCTTTTGCTGATTTTATTGGTAAAGTGGATCACGTGGACGAGGAAAAAGGCAAAGTTAAGGTGTTGGTATCCATATTTGGCAGAGAAACACCAGTAGAATTAGATTTCCTACAAGTTCAAAAAATCTAAAATTATGGCTAGTAAAAAGGTAAAGACTTATATCAAACTCAATATCCCTGCAGGAGTGGCTACTGCTGCCCCCCCGGTGGGACCGGCGCTAGGTCAACATGGCTTGCCTATTATGGAGTTTGTCAAAGCTTTTAATGAAAAAACTAAAGACAAACAAGGCAATATTTTGCCTGTGGTCATCACAGTTTACGAGGATAGAACTTTTTCTTTCATTACCAAAGAACCTCCTGTGGCGGAAATGATTAAAAAAGCTTTGAGTTTGGAAAAAGGCTCAGGTAATGCTTTAAAAGAGCCGGTTGGAACCTTAACCCGCGCTCAAGTAGAACAAATAGCTAAGGCTAAACTGCCTGATTTAAATACTAAGGATGTTAGTGCTGCTATGAAGATTGTAGAAGGCACAGCCAAGAGCATGGGGGTAAAAATCAGTGGGTAAAACAAAGATTAAAACAATTGATGATTCTCAACCTGTAGAGGAAGAAAAGAAACCTTCTAAAAAGAAGATTAAGGAAATTGTCATTGCGAGCGAAGCGAAGCAATCTGATTCAGAAGAAACTCCAACCCAGATTGCCACGTCGCCTTCGGCTCCTCGCAATGACGAAACTAAAAAAGCTCAAAAACCAGGAAAAACTAAGAAAGTCAGGTCTAAAAAATACCTTGACTTAATAAAAGATTTAGATAAATCTAAAACTTATCCTCTAACTGAGGCAATTGACATGGTTAAAAAACTAAACTATGCTAAATTTAATGCCACCTTAGAGGCACATATAAACACCGTTGCATCCGGTCTTCGTGGTTTAGTCTCCCTGCCCTATGCCTCCGGTAAAAAATTACGCATTCTGGTGTTTGGAGCCAAAACTCCGATTGAAGATACTATTCCCGGTGATGATTCCGCAATTGAAGAAATTAATGCAGGCAAGATTAATTTTGATTTAGTTATAACTACTCCGGAATGGATGCCCAAATTAACAAAAGTGGCCAGAATTTTAGGCCCCAGAGGTTTAATGCCCAATCCTAAAAACAGTACTATCACAGAGGATTTAAAAAAAGCAGTCGAAGGGTTCCAATCCGGAAAAACAGAATATAAAACAGAGCCTAAGGCTCCTGTAATCCATTTGGGATTGGGAAAATTAAGCCAACCTACAGAGGAGCTATCTGCCAATATTAAAACCCTGCTTCAAACCATTGGTAAAACCAGAATTAAAAAAGTCACTTTATCCCCCACCATGGGACCCAGTGTTAAGGTTGATTTAACCTCTTTTTAGAGCCTTCCTTAAAATTAGCCCAAGATCAATTTTTAAGCTATATACTGAGATTAGCCCAAAAACCAGCACAAACAAGGCAGAAGTTATATGAAAAAGTACAATCATAGAGGATGCAAGGTTCACCTCTATCCCAAACATCCAAGACAAAATTAAAAGACCGGATGCTTCAGCTGATCCAACATACCCGGGGGCAGCCGGAATAAGATAAGTTAGCGCAGATAAAAGTTGCCCCAGATACATCTTAAAAAAATCTTGTGTCACACCCAGTGAAATAAATGTAAAATACCAAATAGCAGCATCTGCGAAGTAAGCCAAAATGGTAATAACAACCATTAAACCTAAATCCTTGGGTTGTCTGTTCAGTATGGTAAATGCATCTAAAACAAAGTGACTAAACCGCTCAAAATATATCTTAATATGATTAATTATTAATAGATGCCTCAAAAATCTGACTATTTTTCTGACAAAATTTGATTGGAATATTCCCAAATAGGTCGCTGCTAAAGCTAGTGCAAGTATAACAATTATAGTTTTTATAATCGTTATACTTAAAGAGGTGGGGATTATCAACAAAAGTATGCCTGCTAGAAGTAAAACCACTAAAAAATCTACAAACCGATCCAAAAAAACCCAGACCACGGATTTCCCCAAAGGAAATCCATAATGAGTATTCAGATAAATACCTTTTGCTATCTCTCCTGCCCTAATAGGAATAAAGAAATTAAGCATCTGTGCTACCCCGTTCAAAAAAAATAAATCTTTTAGATTTATTTTTTTAATCTCTGAGAGGAAGATTTTCAGTCTGATTGCCCGAATGATTGCAGATAAAAGCATAAAGAAAAATACCGGTATTAAGCTTAAAATGTTTATTTTTGAGATTGTGGCAATAATTTGCCCCAAATCCACAAAGCGCGACCAGATAAAAATAAGTACCATACCTAAAATAGTATTAAAAAGGATTTTTAAGAGACTGCGAGTTGTCATTTTCCTACATTACAATATACACTATAGAAGGCGACAGGGTACATATGTTCTCTACCTTTACACAAAAATTATTACTGGGAGTATATATTTTCCTTGTCTTATCAATACCGGCAGGATCATATCTTGCTTCTCAAAGCCAAACTACTAAAAGCAGCGCTTCGCAGTCACCAAAAGAGCCGATTGTCAAAAATACTCCTAAACCAGCTACCCCTTCAGCCAAAAATTTGATTTCCCAAACAAATCCTCCTGCAACTCAACCCAAATCTTCTCCTGCACCTACTCCTTCATCACCCACATCCACAACCATTGCCACCTCTTTTGGCCCTACTCTATCTTTAAAAGCTGCTCTGGAAGGAAGACCAAAGGATAATCAGGCCACCAGGTTATTTGTGGCAATTTCGGAAGGCAGTTTAACCAATAATCCAAAATTTTTGCTGACATTCACTGTTGATCTTCCTAAAAACGGAGGGTACAGCGGTTTGTCTTTGGCAGGCCTGACTCCCGGCAATAAATATACGGCCCTGCTTAAAGGATCTGCCCAAATTGCCACCTCATCGGCCTTTTTCCTATCCCCCACTGTCAGCAATTTAAATGACAGCCAAGCCTTAAACATGCTTTCCGGGGACTTAAATGAGGATAATGCCATTAATTCATCTGACTACTCAATTGTCAAAGCACTTTTGGGTGCTGGCTCAAAGTCTTCAAAGAATTGGAATGAAAATGCTGATTTTAACAAAGACGGGGTCGTAAATAGCTTTGATTTGGCCATTATTATCAAAAACTTAGGCAAAGTTGGTGCTTCAGGTGCCTGGACTTCACCTGTTCCTAAAGTAGCTACTCCCTCCGGAGCTTTAACAGAAGAAATCCCGCAACCAGCCACAGGTGGCTACTGGATCTGGATACCAAAATAAGGACGTATATTTAGGCCAATTTGGCCCTGTGTTGGAGGATATTGGCCCAGGTAAGAGCTTTTTCTGCCCAATCATATGTTGTTACCGGCTCTTTTTTAAGTAACGCTAACTCTTGTTTAAAACGATCTAAGGTAGGCTTAAATCTATCACTCACTTGGATATTATCCAGCTGGTTTAAGTATTGCTGAGTTTGATCAAGAAATTGTTTGATCCTCTTTTTTCTTCCCTCTTGAGAAAATCTGGATAGTCTTCCAAAATTAACAGCAATATTTAAGATTAAATCCTGCGCGTTCATGGTAAAAGCAAATTTTTAACAACTTCACTCATTTGCTTTCGAATATCTGCAGATAAAACTTCTCTGCTGTTATTTGCTTGATTGGGCCTAATATTGATCATTGAATCATAATCCAGCTCCTGAGTTTCCAGGTCCCATCCTCCACCCCATAAATTTTCTTGCCTGGATCCATTCTCCAGAAGTTTTTTTTCATCTTCAAAATGCATTTCACCCCCTGCTGCTAAAATCTTTTTATCTATATCTACCACGAATTTAATATATCCTTCTATATCCTCAGATACTTGTTTTAATTGTTCTGGAGTAATTTTTTTAGTTAAAATAATTATCATTGACAAACATAATACCATAAGTTAGAATGTAAAAGCTTAAGACAGTAGGTGCCCAACTAAATCCTACTTGAAGTAAAAAATGCCAAAAACAAGACAACAAAAGGAAGAGATAGTGCAAAAAATACAGGAAAAGCTGAACAAAGCTAAATCTGTGGTTTTTGCAGACTATAAGGGTCTAAATATGAGTCAGCTATCTACTCTACGTAACCAATTAAGGGAGCAAAACGCAGAATTTTCAATTACCAAAAACTCCCTTTTAAAAATAGCTATGCCTGAGGTTGAGATGGAAGGCCCAACAGCCACACTTTTTGCTTATGATGATCAAATTACCCCTATCAAAATACTGGTTAAGGCATTAAAAGATGCTGCTATTGGCAAAATTAAAATGGGATTTCTGGGGGAAGAATCTTTAGATGAAAGCAAAATCCAATATCTTGCCGGTTTACCGAGCAAAGATGAGTTAAGAGGTCAAGCAGTAGGGATATTGGCTGCTCCTCTGCAAGGGATGGTTTCAGTACTGCAGGGAAATTTAAGGAATCTGGTATATGCACTTAGTGAAATTCATAAATCGAAGGGAGGTGTTTAAAATATGGCAGACGATACACAAAAACAAGAAGAAGTAAAAGAAGTGAAGGCTGAAGAGCCAAAGAAAGCCTCTAAACCAGTATCTGCAAGTCTGGAAAAAATCATTGAGCAAATTGAAAAATTATCTGTTTTGGAACTGGCTGATTTAGTTCATGCTTTGGAAGAGCGGTTTGGAGTCTCAGCATCAGCGCCTATGGCAGTAGCAGGAGCAGCTCCGGCAACTGCAGCAGGAGAGCCGGCTGAAGAAAAAACTACATTTAATGTAATTTTGACAGCAGCAGGAGCCAATAAAATCGCAGTTATTAAAGCTGTTAGGGAATTGGTTCAAACTTTGGGCCTTAAAGAAGCTAAAGATTTGGTAGAAGCAGCTCCAAAACCGGTTTTGGAATCAGTAAATAAGCAGACCGCGGAGGAGGCTAAGACAAAATTAACAGCAGCAGGTGGAACTGTGGAACTTCAGTAAAATCAGGGAGATACCCTATTGACCCATTCGGTTTCTCTCACATTTCGGTTAACTCAGTGTGATCCTGAGTCTATCGAAGGATCAGGGTCAATCCCGAATGAAATTGAGGGATTGACATGCTCTGAAACTCTATGATATACATTGAGACAGAATGGCTGATGAAGATTCAGTATGAATACTTCATCTTCGCGTATGAACACTAAATTATCACTTGAGAATTTACCTGATTTATTAACTGTAAGGGAGGTGGCAGAAGTTTTGCGTGTTTCTCCTTTAACTATCAAGAGATGGGGCAAAAGAGGTAAGCTTCCTGCCATAAGAATAAACTCCAGAGGAGACAGGCGTTATAAGAAGGAAGCTGTACTATGGCTGCTGGGAATTACACAAAAGACGGAATCAGCAATCATTTAATACCTTCTGCTAAAGTAGTTTGAATATGTTGTCGGGAAGCCAAGATCACTCTGTGGTAATTTGCGGGTGAACATCATATTTTGGATTTTGCTCAAAACTTACTTCTCCTTTTTTCTCTACAACATAATAAGCCAAACCATGTTTATCTATAATAGGTTTAGTTTCTATATCTTTTGAACCAATATCAATATTTGCCAAAATTACAAGAAAAGTTTTCCCAATGTTCACAAGACTAATTGCCCAAAAAGCAGGCACGCTAATTTGCCTTCCCGCATTTAAAGTAACTACCTTAAATTCTTTTGCCTCACCTCTTTCATCATTCCTTTGCATAAGCAAAACTCCCTGACCATATAAACACTGGTATGTTTGAACACCCTGATAATTTGAAATAAAGCCTTCTGTCTTATTATATTCAGAGCCGTTTAGGCCTGAGGATACAACAAAAATTGCCTGGTCTGGAGTTTGAATAATATAGTATGGCTCTTTGACTTTAATTTTTCCAGCCTCCATTAAAACCGGCTTTAAATCCTGATAGGTTTTTGTAATTATCATATATTTTAAGCTTAAACTTTAAGGGCTTGTTTGGTCAATAGCCAAACAAATTTCATAAGGGATAATTGCCTTTTTATCCTCCATGGCTGAATAATTAACCTAAATAGCCACTCAAAACCTATCGATCTAACCCAAACCGATGCACGGGGTATTTTACCCGATATATAATCAAAGCTTCCTCCAATTCCCATAGCAACTTTAACTGGAATTTTGTCCAAATTCGCAGCTATCCAATATTCCTGTTTTGGTGCCCCAAACGCCACAAATAAAATATCTGTAGCAGGTATTTTTCTTGGTTCTTCACTGACAAAACTGATTTTTAATTTTGGGTATTTTTTTCTTAAGCAGTTAGCTGCTCTTTCTGCTATACCTTCCCTGCCTCCTAAAAGGCCTGTTGTAGCGCCCTTTTCAGAGGCCATTTTTACCAACTGTTCCATTACATCTATTCCAGGAGTAGTATTTTCTATATCACCCGACAATTTTAAACCCACCCCATCAGGTATAGCCAAATCAGCATTATTAATGATATTTTTTAACTCTTTATCCTTTTGCGCCATTACAACTATCTCAGGGTTTGGAGTAACAATGCAGTGTTTACCACTACCCTTAAGCCATTTCCCCACTAATTCCACTACCTCATCAATAGTGACATCATCAATTTTTACTCCCAACACATCTTTTTTCATTTAAGTGATACTTTCTAAAACTTTTAAAGTTTCTCTTGCGCACTTTTCCCAACTAAACCTCTTAATATTCTCAAACCCGGCCTTAATCATTTGAAATTTGACATTTGAAATTTGACATTTCTTCATACCATCTACTATATCATCCACGCTGTAGGGATCAACCAGGAGTGCCCCTTTACCAGCCACCTCAGGCATACTTGACACATTTGATGTGATCACAGGACAGCCACAAGCTTGAGCCTCAAGAATGGGCAAGCCAAATCCTTCAAAAAGTGAAGGGAAAACTAAGGCGATTGCACCCGAATATAAGGCAGGCAGCTGCTTTTCAGGCACATAGCCTAAAAATTTAACTTTCTCCTCTATGTCTAACTTCTTTGGCAGTTTGTAAATTTCATCAGAAAGCCAACCTTTTTGTCCCGCTATTAATAAATTTTTATCTTTAATTTTGGAAAATGCCCTTATCACTCTTTCCAAATTCTTCCTTGGCTGTACTGTTCCTACAAATAAAAAATAAGGACTAAAGTCCTTGCGATCCTTCGGATCTAAAGGTATCAAACTACTAGCTTTTGTATCATTTTTTATTGGTTTAAATAATTTTTGGTCATATCCTTCATAAACTACTTTTATCTTCTTTTGCTCAATTCCAATCCTTTTAACCAAATCCGCCTTTGTGGCTTTTGATACAGCAATAATTTTGGTGGCCCCTTTAAGCTGATATTTTTGCATTAAGCCCAAGTATGCTCTTTGTTTCAATTGATGCATTTGGGGTAGATATTCTGAACCTAAATCGTGTACTGTCACTACTGTTTTTAATCCTGGTTTTCTAAGTACCGGCAATGTATGGGCCGGCACAAACAAAACATCCAACTTATCTGTAAAAGTCTGGAATGCTAACCCTCCCTGAGTCCAAAACCTAGACCAAAGAATTTCCACCACCTTAAAATTTTCCGAAAATTTCAAAGTTGACACGGCCGTGTCAAGATTGAAAGATTTTATGTATACTATGTAGCTGTTTTTTCTGTCTATTTTTGCCAGAGCCCTTAAAAGTTGATAAGAATAATTTTCTGTTCCGGTTTTAGAAGAAACAAAAGCCCTGGAACCATCATAACCTATTACCATATAAAGCTAAGTATATCGTATAATGGAAGGAGTAGGACAATAAATGGAGACCTCTGACCAGCTAGGACCCTTAAACAAAGATCGAATTAATGCTCTCAAACAAGAAACTTCTATAGTATCCCCTGAAACAGAAAATACCTATTACAAACCAGTTGTGAGAAGTACCGTAGATTTCATGATGAATAATTTTGGTCATTTTATGAGAGAAGATATTAGAGAAAAAACCAAAGGATTGGAGGATAGATTGATTATAACTAACCCTTCAGGCATGAATAAAATCCTCCAGGAGGCATTAAAAGGAGGTAGAACCCGTGGATATAAAGGAGTAGCAGAACCTTCTGCTTTTACCTTTTTACGAGAAGGGGTTATGGTTCTTTGTAGCACTGAAGATCAATGGGAAAAGATATACACAGAAGAAGAAAGACAAGCTCTTGTTCAATCAGCTGGTAGAAATGAAGATGAGGTAAGAAGATATTTTGGAATGCTAACACTTTCGGCTGCCACTATTCACGAAACTCTTCATCAATTTCATGATCCAAGATTACCATACAATTTTGCTGAATTTGGCATCACATTTTATCAAGGAAGAATCATATCGCAATTAGGATTACCTGATCTTCAGTCTAGTAAAACTGTTTACATGTTGCGCGGTCTCTATGCTCATCTTATTGAAAGGTTCGGTGATGATATTCATAAGGTATTTTTTAATTTAGATAGTGATATTACTCCAGATAACAAAATCTTAATTGGAGAAGCTATGAAAAAAGTAACAGATGATATTCTTGGCAAGAATGAATAAAGTTAAATATCTTCTAACTTATAGGTATTCAGAAATTATCCATGATTTAACTGTTGCGTTCACTAAGACTTATATTTTAAGTCCCTTAAGTGGCTTAAGTAACTTAAGAGGAAGGCCAGACTACAGAAATGCTGACCAGATGAATCAAGCAGCTAGATCAGGCAAACAGAATATCGTGGAAGGCGTGGGGCAAAGTCAAACTTCTAAAAAAGGAGAGATAAAACTTTTAGGAGTGGCTAAAGCTTCTTTAGAAGAACTTTTAATGGACTATGAAGATTTCCTTAGGCAAAATAACCTTGAGATATACTCAAAGGATGACGCTAGAATTGCAAAATTCCGTCAGATCGCTTACCGCTTAACTAACTTAAGTAACCTAAGTAGCTTAGGTAACTTAATAGAAAAACCTAAGTTAATTGGTAATCCCCAAGATGACGCTAACTTCCTTCTAACTCTTTGCCATCAGGCAACTTACCTTTTAGATAAACAAATTAAGGCATTAGAAGAAAAATTCGTTAAAGAAGGTGGGTTTACTGAGAATCTTTTCAAAAAAAGAATCAAAAATTTTAAGTAACTTAAGTTTCTTAAGTATCTTAAGTCACTTAATCAACGCTTGCTAACAGACCTCTTATACAAATCCAGATTCTCCAATGCCATTCCTGTTCCTAAAGCCACACATAAAAGCGGGTTTTCTGCCAAAGCAGCAGGAACACCCAAAGAATCTGTCAGGAGTTTATCTAAATTTCTAAGAAGTGATGTCCCACCACTCATCACAATCCCCTTATCAATAATATCCGATGCCAGCTCCGGCGGAATTTGTTCCAAAACTCCTTTGGCAGCGCCGACAATTTTTAAGGCAATATCGGAAATTGCCCCAGTCACCTCGCTTGATGAAATGGTAATAGTTTTTGGTAATCCTGAAAAAGCATCTCTACCTCTTACTTCCATTTTTTCATCAACTTGTCCGGCAGAACCCTTATCCGGCAAAGTAGCTGAGCCAATCTTGATCTTGACCTCCTCTGCCATTCTTTCTCCGATTATTAAATTATGAATTTTGCGCACGTAATTTTGGATGGCCTCATCAATCTTATTACCCCCAACCCGAACTGATGAATGAACTACTACCCCTCCCAGACAAATAACTGCAGCCTCAGTGGTTCCCCCGCCAATATCAATAATCATATTGCCGGAAGGATTGGCAATAGGGATTTTGGCACCAATTGCTGCAGCCAGAGGCTCATCAATCAAAAAAGCTGTTTTTGCTCCAGCAGATAGCGTTGCATCCAAAATAGCTCTTTTTTCAACAGAAGTCACTCCTGCTGGTGCACAAACCATCACTTCAGGCTTAAAAAATCTACTTGGACCACAAACTTTATCCAAGAAATAACGTATCATTGCCTCAGTAATGACATAATCCGCAATCACCCCATCTCTCATGGGGCGGGATGCAATAATATTACCCGGAGTCCGCCCTAACATCTCTTTGGCCTCATTGCCAACAGCTAAAACCCGATTATCGTCGGTAGTTACCGCCACTACGGTTGGCTCATTTAGTACAATTCCTTCTCCCCCAAGATAGACCAGGCTATTGGCAGTTCCAAGGTCTATTCCGATTCTTTTTGATAGTCCAAACATAACGGGGTTATTTTACCAATCCTGAAACTGCGTCACAAGATATACTAAATGGATCAAAGGAGGTCAGCGAAGATTTATCCCGTACAAATTTGGCTCTGAGGCTGTCGGAGTTGGAAATGAGCTTACTATTACCAGACGGGATGAATCAGGCCAGGGGAAAACAAAGTTGTCTTTAAAAGTGCCTGCATAAATTACAGCTTTATTAGTCCCGTCAAAATCCAGAAGCGAAATAGCATTTTCTTCAACCATTATAATATACCTTGAATCCGGCAGCCAAAAATGAGCCTTTGCAAAAGGCAAGGAATAATCAGCACTTTCCTCCAGATCATAAATTTTGGAATCAACCATAAACTTAGTCTCATCAGGAGACCAGACAACTTGCGCTGAATCTGAGGCTATTTTACGTATGCGGGGATCCTTAATTGTCAGAATTCTGGCTTCATCCTTGGCTCGCATATCCTCATTCCAAGCCCCGAGAGTAGCATCCAAAACCGGCGTTATATCCCTTGGATCCGAATTCAAACTATCGCTTTCCAAAAGATAGTTGTTACTCGAAGAAGAGCTTCGCTCATTGTCAACTTTTGCCAAAACCTGTTTGGAGTCCGGAGAGAAACGAAGTTCTGCTTTGGTAAAATCAGCTACAGCTGTTGTAGCTATTTGGTGTGGTTCGGATGATCTGGCAAAGGCAATAGGCTGATTTTTAGCCATAGTCCAGACCCAAACCCCTGCCTTTTTCCCCTCCGGAACAATATAGGCAAGTTTTGACCCGTCCGGAGAAAGAGTCGGACTTACAACAGAGGTAAAAGTTAGCGGATAAATCGTCGGGATGGCCGGAAAAAGTCTGATTTTTAACTCGGTCACCAGTCCTTCTTTAACTTCAACTCCCTTTTCCCAGGGTATAAATCCTTCTTTAGCTACTTTCACCAAATATTTTTTGGGCGACAAAGAAGAAACAGTGGCATTGGTGGCAGTTGTCAGATGCCCGTCTATAAAAACCGGGGCAGCATCAGGTTCTGAAGAAACAGTAATAATGCCTGTTCCCACAATTCTTTTTTCTTTGGGGGAAAAAGTATATCCTTTGGCAAGAAAAATAACCGCTCCCGCAGCAGCAACAATAATTAAAATCGTTATTATAGTAACAATAAATCTTTTAGACAATTCTTATATTTTACCTTAAATACTAACTGGATACCAGTTTTGCCCTTACAACCAGTCTTCTCAGCAGCGTTCCCGGAGGATCGCAAGTCTGCAAAGTCAAAACAGGAGAATCATATCGGTTGGTTAAATAGGAAATATCATCCGGGCTTGCAACTGTTTTGTCAAAAACTATATAGTCATATCTTTTATCTTTATGAAAAATAATTATTGTATCTCCAATTTCCAATTCTTTTAAAAGATAAAATATGGCATTAAAGCGGATAATATTCCATGGCGCATCTGTAGAATGAGAAAAAAGATATAAATTTCCCGGCTCACCTGGTTTAGTCGAGCCCAAAGCTTCTGCCACCCCATTTTTCAGAGCCTGGCTATATTCTTTTTCATTGGCAGGATTAACCCCAGGGACAACTTTAGCATTAGCCCCAATTTTTTCAATAACTATCCCGTACTGCGTTGATACAGGAATAATGTTTTGGCCGAAGACAGCTATGTTGCCAAAATTAACTGGTCCGGATTCTCCCGTCATCCCTGGTACAGTTCTTTTAAACCCCAGAATTTTATCTGTTCTATATTTGGCTTCTGCCTGTATTAGAGGGCCTAATAGAAAAAATAGACTGACCAGACCGGAAAAAAATAAAAAATATCCAAAAAATCTGACCAAAAGAATTATTTTATAATGTTTACTCATAGTAAAGCGCCGTCGAGAGGAATCGAACCTCCTGCCTAACCCTTAGGACGGGCTTGCTCTAATCCGGTGAGCTACGACGGCAAACAATAATGTCGGAGAGAGAGGAATCGAACCTCCGGAACCTCACGCGCCCGAGGCGTGCGCTCTACCACTGAGCTACTCTCCGCCATTTATATTCTAACTTCAATTCTGTTACTTTTCAATTGAACAAATATATTGACATTTGGGTTAATTTCGGTTTTAATAAATGTATGTCCTTAAGCTTAGTTATCTGCTCCACCTGTAATAAAGAGTTTTTAAAAGATAATCGTCATATTAATGAAAATAAAAAGTTAGGTCATAATTTTTATTGTTCATATAAATGTCAGTATTTAAATAAGAATAAACAAATAGAACTTATTTGTGAGAATCAGAATTGTAATAATAAATTTAAGAGAACTCTTAGTAAGAAATCATTTCGCAATTTCTGTTCAAGACGTTGCGCCATGGTAGTAATAGGACCGCAGAATGGATTAAAACATAAAAAATATCGATACTGTAACTATTGTGGTAAATTAATATCAGGAAATAAGAGTTACTGTTCTCCAAGATGCTGGGGATTAAATCATAAAATTAGTAAAAAACAATTAATCAAACAACTACAAGAGTCAGCTCTAGAACTGGGAAGATCTCCTACTAAAAGAGAGTTCAAGTCTTCCAGCTCCTGTGAGAAACAATTCGGATCGTGGACTAATGCTTTAATTACAGCAGGCTTAATCCCTCATCGTTCTTTAAACCAAAGAATGTATAAACGGCGTAAATGCTTTGCTAGAGATGGCCATATTTGTAACTCAGTCTCAGAATTGATAATCGATAATTGGCTTTATAAAAACAATATTGATCACCAGAAAGAAACTCCCTATCCTAAAGGCAAATTTACTGCAGATTGGTCTTTATCCAACAATATTTTTGTAGAATACTTTGGATTAGCACAAGATTCACGCCGTTATGACGAAGAAATTAAAAAGAAACAACAAATTTGCAAGGATTCAGAAGTTACTTTAATTGAAATTTACTCAAAAGATCTATTTCCGAAAAATTTGCTTAAGCGAATTTTTAAATAGCATGTTGACTCTCGATCCCCAGCTATCTGATCACTTATGGATCTGGCTGTTCGTTAGGTAAATAAAAGACCATTCTACCAGTAGCAAATGATCTTTCTTGCTCGGAAACATTAGGCCTGTGTGTAAAATGCACAGTCGCTCTATTCCCTTCTGTAGAAATTTGGAAACGCAATAGTGATTGAGTATGCGGATTCAGTAATTTTCCATATCTGATATCATGCTTGAGAGTACGGACAATAAGTCTATTGGCAAGTAACTCTTCATAATTAATAGGCAGTTCTCCTGAATATGCTAAATGAGCAGCACCGCAATATGCAGCCTTCATTAATGCTTCAATCATTTGCCTGGCTGAAACATGATCTAGAACTGTCATCTCTGTATAGGGCGGAAAGTAAACAGCTGCTTCAAAAGATCCACTTTCCTTATCAAACCCCACAGCAACTACATTAGATTGTTTCATTCCAGAGTAAATACTCAAAACTTCAGTAACTTGATCTTGGCTTACTCTTATACCTATTGGCTCAAGATTCTCAATAACAGGTTTAAGCATTTCTTTTACGATACCTCCCATAAGCTGTCCCTCAAACCTTCCTTGACCGGTAAGCTGTATATTAAGTACACTTAACGCGCCTGATCTAGGGGTTTTTAGTCTACAGTTAAGGACTAGTAGGGACTGATCTTGATCTAAATATTGTGCTTTATGAGATAAAAATAAAACATCAGGATATTTTACTGAATATTCTCTTAAGGCTGCAGTTGCCGCAGCCTGCATTATAGCTAGGGTAAAATCAGAAGGCGACAAATGAAGAAGATCCGGACAGGTGACAGAGTTAGGAACTCTTGCTGTAACTAAATAATTTCCAGGTTCTTCTTTTTGGACTCCTTCAACAAAAAATCTATTCTCTTGATAGTATCTACTAATTTCATTATTTGCCATAACACAAACTATTATATCACTATAAGATAAAGGTTACCATTTGCTTACTCCAACCCACGATAAACTCAGAGTCAACCCACCCTGAAGACATTGAAGGGTCGCTCTGTTTGACTACTGTCCATAGGGTTCAGAATTAATCCTCCTGTCTGGCATAATTTGCTATAGTTAAGATATGGATCAGATTACGGAAACCCGCAGAAGTATAACTGCAGATTTTTTGCAACATATAAAAAGAATTATAGATCCTGCCAATCCTCTAAAAGGAGGAGAGAAAGTTGGAATTTCATCCGTATTAAACTCTGATCCAATAGGCAGAAGACGCGCCCTGGAACACTTGGGAATTTTGGGGATAACACTGGGAGCAGCTGTTCTATTTAGAGATATAGATAACAAAACCCGGCCAAAAAAACGGACTTTAACAGTGGCTGCTCCTGCTTCTTATACTCCTCCTGCTGTTGAAATTGTTAAAATTCCGGATCATTTGGATTCTTTGGAAGACAGGTTATTTAAAAATTTTTCCCAACAGGAAAAGGCAGATTTTGAAAAAGAAATTACAAAACAAATAAAAATTTATCAGGACCAGCTGGGCCATCATACAAAAGCAGAAAGGGTTCTGGATTGGGAAAGATCCACCATCAAGCCTATTCTTGATTTAGATGTTTCACCTAAAAATCACCAGTTTTGGAGCGAATTTATGTCGGCAATTGCCTATGTAGAAAGCGGCGGTAAAGCCAGTGCCACTTCGGAAGTTGAAATTGTAGGAGTTGCTCAAATCTCACAAGCCACAGCAGAAGCTACGGCAAAAAAGCACGGGATATTTGCTTTTGATTTGAAAAAAGGCTGGGACAGCCTTCGCTTGAGCCGCTTCCATTTTCAGGATCTGATGGAAAGATATAGTCTTGATATTTCTTTGCTGGGTTATTTTGCAGGCCAACCTTTCACAGACCAAAAAGTTTTGACTGCTATCAAAAAAGGTATCACAAGCGATCGGATTAATATTGCTAATTTGGGCTCGGCAGATGGAAAAGAATATTTCACAAAAACTGTGGCTGCTTTAAGAATTTTAAGCCAGGCAAGAGGAGTTACTGTTGTCCAAACCAGAGGTTAATTTCTTTTTTAGCTTCCTCCATTGATCCTGATGCATGGATTAAATTATAAACCGGCCTCCCATCCCTGTTTGCATCCAAAATATTATCTGTTCCCAAATCTCCCCTGATTGTGCCTGCATCAGCTGTTGAAGGATCTGTAAAGCCGGTTACTTTTCTGGCAACTGCCACGCCGTCTTCCCCCTCCATTAGCATCACCACAATTGGACCGGAGGTAATAAATTTTCTAAGCCAGCCAACTACTTTTCTTCCCTGATCTTCCGGCGAAGTTACAGCCTGCCCTGCGGCAATGGTTTTCTCACCTATCGAACGAAGATACACCGGATCCATCGGATAGTGCTTCTCAACTATATCAAGAGGGGCTGTCATGTCTTTTCTTTTAACAACTCTTAGCCCTACTGCCTCATATCTTTTGATAATCTCATCAGTAAAGCCACCACCTACCCCATCTGGTTTAATGATAATTAAAGTCTTTTGAACCATAATATATCATTATATTATTTAATCTCCACATCTTCAACCTTAATGTTTCCATCCTCAAAAACCCAAACTACTGCATACCTGGGGGCCTGGGGGTTTCGCTCAATGGTGACTGCTCCAACTGTCACCATTGAAAGTTTTGTCACCGGTTCCTCGTACTCAGAGAAATAATGTGTATCTCCTGCAAAAACTTTTTTAACACCAGCATCCTTAAATTCATAAATCAGGCTCTTTGCTTGTGATTTCAAACTCTGCTCTACCCTTCCCATGATATGGTCGGAAGAAGGATGATAAAGCGGTTCATGCAGGAATACATAAACTGCCTTTACCCCCTCTTTTTTAGCCCTTTCCATCTCTGATAACAACCAATCCATCTGATTTTGATCTATTCCAACATAGTTATCACTATTAAAAAGTATTAAGAATCTGAAATCATCAAAGCCAAAAGCCTGATATGGCGGGCCGAAAACTTGTTCGAAATTACAAATTGGGCTAAAAGACCTGTTTCTGCAATCCCAAAGATCATGATCTCCGGGAGTTAAAAAATATCTCAAGCCGGTTGCATCAAATTCTTTCTTGGCATTTTTCATCTCCTCTAAGGTTCCTACTTCCGTATAATCCCCCAAGCCAATTATAAATTTAGGGTCTTTGTCTTTGGCTTGTATTAAAGCTTTTTTTAGATTTATATTATCATTGTGAGAATCAGCTACCAAAAGGAAAGTAAAGATGGGTTTTGAGGTCAGCAGCTTTCCCTCTTTTTGTACCGGGAGCAACCGGGGGATTGTATCTAACTTTCCTTTAAAGCCGGGGATTTTGTTAATAACTTCAGAAATATCCTTATTTTGAGACATAATTCCCAAAACCACAGATTGGGGATCAAGTTTAAAAGGATCCAGGCCTGAGAAGTGTTTGTAGGCAGAATAAACCCCACCCAATAAAACAGCAAACATCACCACACTAAGAATTAGTCTAAATATAACAAACACTATATTAGTAGATCTTCTTTTATATCTTCTGAACATATTACATTCTTTCCGGAGCTTCTATCCCTAAAAGATACAGCCCCTTTTGTAGTACTTTTCCTACTTCCAAAGACAATTTGAGCCTGAAAGATTCTTTTTCCGAACCAATTATCCTGCATTGCTGGTAAAAAAGATTGTATAATCCTGCCAGCTCCAACAAATAAATTGTTAATAAATTAGGGTGCAGGGTTTTCCCGATCTCTTCCACAATATCCTGAAAATACAAAAGTTGCCTTAGCAAATCCCTTTCGTATTTTTCAAGCTTCAAATCAACAAGATCCTCATTTGTCTTTCTTCCCATCTTTTTTAACACCGACTGGATCCTGGCATATGTGTATTGGACATAAGGTCCACTGTCTCCCTCTAAAGATACAGATTGATCTAAATCAAAAACTATATTTGGTCTGGGAGAATATTTAAGATAAGAAAACTTAATTGCCCCCAAAGCTACTTTTTTAACTGTTTCCTGATCTATTTCCTGTTTAGTTTGCTTCATCACTTCTCTTACCTTTTCAGATACTACATGATAAATATCATCAAATGTAACCACATTACCTGTTCTTGATGACATCTTCCCTTCGGAAAGATCCACCACCCCATATGATAAGTGATACTTTTTATTATTAAGATATGGAAAGATCATGTTAATTGCTTGAATAACCACCTGAAAATATCCTTCCTGCTCGCTCGCCACTACATGAATTGATTTATCATAGTTGAAGATATCATATTCAAGCTCTGCCAAGCCTATTTCCTTAGCTTCATAAGTCGGATTGCCGGCAGATGTTATAAAAACTCTTGTTTGCAAGCCGTATTTTTCTCCATTAAAAATAACTGCCCCATCGTTTTTTTCAAATACCTTACCAACGTTCTCTAGTACTATCTTTTTACCTTCCTCATAAACTTCACTTTCAAAAAAACACCTGTCATATTTTATGCCTAAAAGTTCATAAATAGGCTGAAAATACTCAAGACTCCAGGTTCGCGTTAGTTCATAAATTTCTTTAATATCAGGATCTTTTTGGTATAAAGATATGTTAATTTTATCGATTTCTTTTTTTATCTCCTCATCCTCATCATAAACATTATTACCTTCTACGTAAGCTTTACCTAAAAATTCAGCTTTTTGTGCGTGCGTTAGTTCCTCTGTGGGTAATCCAGGTTTTTGAATACCCCAGATAGCTTTGGCAATGTGTAAACCTATATCACCCTGATAATTGGCTCTAAAAACACTATTCCCCAAAGCATCAAAAATTCTGCAAAGACTTTCTCCTAAAATAAAGGTTCTTAAATGGCCTATGTGTATCTCTTTTAAGGGATTAGTGTGTCCATATTCGATCAATATTTTTTTGGGGTTCTCTGTTTTTTTTAAAAGCTCCAAATCATTGGCATTATTTAAAAGTTCTTTGTCAGAAGTAAAAAAATTAATAAAGCCATTACCAGCTACTTCTAATTTTTGTAAGTAATCAGGGTGTCCAAACTTTTCCAAGATTTTCTTAGCAATCTCGACTGCTGACTGCTGACTGCTGACTGCTGACTGCTTAGCAAGCTGTAGTGCGATATTCGTACTATAGTCCCCGAAGGTAATATTTTTGGGAATAGATAAAACTGGATCAGTTGTTTTATAACCAAGTTCTCTAATTACTCTTTGTAATTCTTCAACTATGCTCTGTTTTATCATTATTTAATGATAACATAATCAGTACTCCGGCAAGTAGTAAATAATATCCAATCCATACTATAAAAATTTGTTCTCCTACATATTCCCAGGCATGGGGAAGGCTGGCAAAAAATTTAACTATATAGATAAAATAAGTCAACAGAATATTTAGCCCTAAAGCTATAATCTTAGCCATCAAATCTGAGATGGCTGTGAGGATCAACATCATTAGCCCCCAACTCATAATATAAGGTATGGTCCAAAGAGTAAGTAAATTAGCCGGCAGACTGACTAAAGAAAATTGATGGAAATTCTGGGCAATCACTGGGAATACAGCCAGCTGAGCACCAATTGTGACTGCTAAATTTTCTCTTAGAAAAAGCGGCAATACCTTTAAATAAGAGGCTAGAATTGGAGCTATCACCACTACTCCAAATGTGGCTAAAAAGGAAAGTTGAAATGATAAGTCTCCAATCCATAAAGGATTGAGGAGCAACATTAACCCTGCAATAAGTAGCAGTACCCAAAATCCATCATTTTGCCTACCAAAAAGCTGTGCCAATCCTGAAAGATAAGCCATCAGGGCTGCCCGCAGAACTGGTATTTGGCCACCTGTTAATATTACATACCCGCTGATCACAAAAAATGTTAGCAAAATTGCCACTTTTTTTGTTAAAAGCCCTGACAGCCTCAAAATCAAAACAGACAGAAGAGATAAATTCTGTCCTGAAACCACCACCATATGCAAAGTTGATGTATCTCTTAGCGCAAGTCTTAAATCATAAGGCAAATCTTTTTTCTCCCCCAATACAATTCCGGATAAAAGTTGAGCTTGAGGTGAGGGTAAAAGATTACTAATCTTTTTATCAAGCTCTAACCTAGCTGTAGGAAAAAGATCCAATTTTATATCCCATCCTCCTTGTTGAAGTCTTACAAAATAGATTAATCCATACAAAATTACAGCTAAAATTATAGGTGTTGTGACCTTAAATTTTTTCATTAATGAAACGGCCGTTTAGCTAATGATATTTTTTAGGCTCGGATCTTCTGATTCTATGACTGCTACCCAACCTTTGATTCCTAATTTATCAATTAGCAATCTTAACCTTTTGGTAACATTGTTTTTACTGATCCAGACGCTTTGTTGCCATCCTCTAAATCCCCAATCCTTTAACCTCCTTCTAAACAAATTCCTAACTGCACTTTTTGCTTCAGGGATATCAAATATAACAATCCTAAATTTTCCATCCCACTCTTTTTCTAAAACAGCTAAATCCCCTAAGGCATCTTCACCTAAAGTAGTTAATTTGATTATAATTTGATTGGTTTTCTGATCTTCATACTCAATAAGTCCTTTCTGTCTTAATCTTTTAATAGCCTGAGAAAGCATTGATTCCTTAAAGGGTTTATCCCAACCACTACCCCAAGCATAGGAATAAGAATGGTGGATCAAATCATCGTATCTAACATAACCGTCTACTGCTTTTTCCAAGGCTAGCAGAGCAAATTCACTTAGACTTCCTTTTTTAATTTTCATACCTAAATAATTTCACAGTTGATACGGCCGTGTCAAGATTGAATATATTTTAGTACACGACTATTTGGTCCTTTATTTTTTCGAATGTGGCTTTGCCTACAATCTTTTTCTCAACAAGCTCCTCTATCTTCTGATAAGGCCTGTCTGAAATAATCTTTGAAGCGCTTACTGGTCCTATTCCGGGTAATGCTTCCAGTTCAGCCTGAGTTGCAGTGTTAATGTTAATGTTAACTTTAGCTTGAGTATTTAATCCACTTACGGTACCACCAACTTGGCTGGTAGGTCCGCTCTCCCCCACAACTGGTACATAAACCTTGCTGCCATCTGATAACTTTTGTGCCAGATTTAAATATTTTGATATATATTCCCCATTTGCTGTCTTAGAAAAACCTCCGGCTGCGGCAATGGCTTCTTCTACCCTCGCACCATCTTTTAACTTATAAACCCCTATCTTTTGCACAGCTCCGGAAACATCAACCGAAATAGTTTTTTGTACCTCTACTATGCTTTCTTTGGGGAAATTTTTGGGCGCTGACTTGTTTAATCCTGAGGTAAATATTCCTCCCACAATCAGCACTATCCCCAAAAGACTTAAAGCAATTGGCAGCTTGAACTTTTGTAAGTTTTCCAAAAAATTACCATCCATATCTTATCCTTAAACTCTTGCGGTATGATTTAATCCATTCCTTATACGCCTCATACAAATATCCCATCCCCCGCTCGCTCATCTCCTTTTTAACTACTCCTCCCGCATGTGGATAACGGTGTAACCTCGGATGAACTGAAGAAAAACCGTGGGTATAGTGAACCAGTTCATGGCCAATAGTATGGTCTATAACTTCCTCGGGAATGGAGGAATTTTTAAACATAGAAGTAATGGTAATCAAACTATCCTTAGTCTTACTTTTTAGCTTAATAGAACCTAACCTGTATTTGGCAAACCTGCCAAATTTTATAAAAACTCTATTTTTTTGTGGAATATCATCAAAATACTTTGACCAGATAAAATCTAAACGGGAAAGCAACCAAAGGTCATTTCTATCAGGTTCAATTTTAGTTTGTCTTATCATAGCAGTCTAAATCATTTCTTAACTCCTATTAGCAGTCTTAATTATCAACTGCCAACAACAAAGTTAATTATCCTTCCCGGAATATATATAGTCTTTTGCACGGATTTTCCTTCCAGATATTTTTTTATCTTTGGCGATTTTTTAGCCAATTTTTCTACTACTTCTTTATGATTTATTATATCTTTTTGTATCAAGAGAGTATCCCTGACTTTTCCGTTTATCTGGATTACAATAGTTAACTCTTCATCTTCCAAATATTTATTATCAAACTGTGGCCAAGAGTGCTGATGAACAGAGTATTTTTGCCCTATTTGAGCCCAAAGTTCTTCAGTAATATGCGGGGCAAAGGGGGCCAGAAGTAGTAGAAAAATCTTGTATTCCTCTTTTTTTACTTTTTCCTTTTTACTTAAATAGTTTAACCATTCCATTAAGGCAGCAACAGCAGTATTAAATTTAATATTCTCTATATCCTCTGTAACTTTCTTTATTGTCTTATGAATCATTCTGAGATCCCCAGTTTCCAGTTTCAAGTTTCCAGTTTCAAGTTTCTCCTGTAGTCCCCAGACTCGCTGAAGGAATCTATAAACTCCCCCAACACCGGTAAGACTCCAGGGTTTCATAACCTCAAATGGCCCCAAAAACATCTCATTGAGCCTCATTGCATCAGCACCATATTCAGGAATAACATCATCCGGAGTAACTACATTATTCCACCTCTTACTCATCTTTCGCGAGTCCGGCCCGAGTATCCAACCCGGCGCCCGCAATTTTAAGAATGGCTCATCTCCCAAAGATTTATCAATGAATTCGGCGTCAAATAACACCTTCCAGAAGAATCTGGCAAAAAGCAGATGTTGAACTACATGCCCCCCTCCAACATAACTATCAACAGGCAGCCAATCCGAAATAGCCTTCCGGCTGGCAAACTCCTGACTGTTACCGGGATCTACAAAGCGGATAAAATACCATGAAGAATCAACATAAGTATCCATGGTATCTACTTCTCTTTTCGCTTTTGCTCCACAATTCGAACAAACTACATTTGCCTGGAATGATTTAGATCTGGCAATTGGAGACTCACCTGTTGGTTTAAAATCAACATCTGTTGGCAACTCTACAGGCAAATCTTTTTCCGGAACCGGCTGCCAGGAACATTTTTTACAATAAATCATTGGTATTGGCGCGCCCCAGTATCTTTGGCGGGAAATTAACCAATCACGCAAATGGTAACGTACTTCCTTTTGCCCCCAGCCTCTTTTTTCAGCTTCATTCCACCACTTATCTTCTGGTTTCATTTTTAATATTTCCAAACCATATTTCTTTGCAAACTCAAAATCCCGCTCGTCATGCGCTGGCACTCCCATAATCGCCCCTGTTCCATAATCCTTAGTTACATAATTTACTTCCCACACAGGAATCTTTTTACCTGTCGCCGGGTTAGTCACATATTTTCCGGTAAACTCTCCCCATTTCTCTTGTATTTCTTCCCCATCCTTATTATCAGAAGCTAACGCAATAAATGTTGCTCCATGCACCGTATCCGGCCTAGTTGTAAATACCTCGATGTTATCAAACTTCAATTTCATCCCCTCTGATCTGCCGATCCAATTCTTCTGTTGTATCTTGACCTCTTCCAGCCAATCAATCTTATCCAAACCGGATATTAATCTATCAGCATAAGAGGTAATCTTCAAAAACCACTGGTCTAACTTTTTAAGTATAACCTCGGTTGCACAACGATCGCATTTCCCTTCAACTACCTGCTCATTAGCCAACACTGTCTGGCAAGAAGGGCACCAGTTAACATCAGCCTTTTTTTTATACGCTAAACCTTGTTTAAACATCAAAATAAACAACCATTGAGTCCATTTATAAAATTCCGGACTACTGGTATCAATTTCCCTGTTCCAATCATAAGATAAACCGGTCATGTCCAACTGGCGCTTGAAGGTTTCTATGTTCTTATGTGTAGACTTATCCGGATGTATGCCTGTTTTAATGGCATAATTCTCTGCCGGCAGTCCAAATGCATCCCAACCCATGGGGTGAAGCACCAAACTCCCTTTCATTCTTTCAAACCTGGAAATAATATCCGTGCCAACATACCCTTCTAAATGGCCTACATGCATGGTGGCTGATGAAGGGTAGGGAAACATATCAAGGATATATTTTTTGTTTTTACCTCCGTAGGAGGGGTGTACTGTTTTCTTTGGAGTAGAATATATTTTATCCTCTCTCCACTTTTTCTGCCATTTAGGCTCAATTTCGGATGGAATGTACTTTTTCATACATATTTCGATGCTAACACAAGATCAATATATGTTCAATATACTTAATACATACTACATACATACTACGTAATACTGCTTTCACATCCCTTTTCACAAGTTCATTTGAACCTACCATCTGCTCAAATTGACATACTTAGTATGTATTCTGACCTACTATCTCCTGTAACCTGTCCCCTGTAACCTATTGTTTATGCCTGTGCGGGAATTATCTTGATCATTTGTGATATAAATTGATGTCTTGACTAAATACTCATAGTTTGGTGATTTGACGTTTCTCTCTTATTTGTTGTATGGTAGAGTTATGAAGAAATTAGTTGTTTTTCTCTTGCTACTCACTACCACTTACAACTTACCACTTACCTTTGCCCAACAGTCTCAGGGAATTGAAGTCACCTCAGTTTTCGAAATTGCGGATACTGAAGCTGTGGAGGGAGATATACTGACAGCTGAGGAAAAAGGGCTCAAGCGTTCAAATATTGGCTTTGATAATAAAATGTTTGGAGTAATTCAGGAACAGCCGCTTTTAGTATACAGAAGCGAAACTAAAGGAAAACCCCTCGTGCGCTCCGGCATAGCCCAGGTCAATGTCACTACTTTAAACGGACCCTTAAAATATGGTGACTACATAACTTCCTCCTCCATACCCGGCAAAGGACAAAAAGCTTCGGAATCCGGTTATGTTTTAGGAGTTGCGCTAACTCCATTTACAGGTGAGGGTAACCAACAAATTGATGGTCCAAGAGGAAAGGTTGCTTCAGGTAAAATTTCTGTGGCCGTCAGGATAGAATATGCGGAATTATCCAACCCCAGATTTGCCGGCAGGCTGTTCGGATTTTTAGGAACAACCCTTCTGGAAAATGTGTCTGATCCTAAACAAGCAGGCGGTGCTATCCGCGTCATTGCCGCCGGACTGGTAATGCTTTTAAGCTTTACCTTTGCCTTTCTGATATTTGCCCGCTCCATCCCCAAAAGCATTGAAGCTCTAGGAAGAAATCCTTTGGCCAAATCAACTATCCAATTCTCTATGATTATCAATATCGTGCTTCTGGTAGTGACTGGAATAATCGGTATAGTGGCCTCAATATTGATAATTAGATTATAACCTCGTATTATCTATCTATGAGTGAACTGTCCCAAAATCCATTATCCATACTTTTTGGCCTGATCTTTCTCTTGCTCTTCCTGCTCTATCTTCGTGAATACAATCTTCGCCGCAAACTGGAATCCGAAGGCGATAAATTCTTAAGTGATATAAAACAAAAGGGCTGGGAAACGCTAAATCAATCTTTTAAAAAATCTCAGGCTATTTTAGGTGAGGCTGAGCTGGAAGGAGTTAAAGTGGTAGCAGAAAGCAGGTTTGAAACCTCCAAACTGGAAGAGGAATACTCAAAAAAACTGTCCGAACTGCTAAATCAATCCCAGGGGGCTATTACTTCTGCCCAAGAGCAGCTTATTCAATTTATGCAAAGTTTGCAAAAACGAAGCGGAGAGTTTGAAGAAGCCTCAAGGCTAAGCGGAGAGCAAAGAATCAACCAGTTATTTGACAGGCTGGAAACAAAGCTGTCAGACTTTCTGGTGCAGACAGAACAAAAAACTGCCTCTTCCATCGAGCTCGAGCTTAGAGCTGCCAGACAGTTAATTGATACTTACAAAACGCAACAACTCAAATTAATTGATGAAAATATCATTGCCATGATGGAACAAACCTTAAACTTAGTCCTGTCCAAAAAACTGTCCTTAAAAGACCAGCTGGACTTGGTTTATGAGGCACTTGAGAAGGCCAAAGTGGAAAAGTTCATCGCGTAAGCGACAAACTTGTTTATTATATGAACAACATTTTAAACACTATTCTAAAAGATACCTATACTTTAACCCTTCTTAAATCAAGGGTTCGGACTCTTAAATCTTATCTGCTGAATTACTTTTTTGCTGCCAGAGCCCAAGATGAGACAACTTTACCTCCGCAGGATTTAAACTGGCTAAAATCCCTACCTCCCTTTTTCTATCAACAATTTAACAAAGATAATGTTTATAAAATCTTTGCTGATTTAGAAAGTAATATAGCGGCGCTTCAACCTTTAATTATTTACCTTTCATTTCCAGCGGATGATTCATCCGCTACTCAAATAGGTATATTTGCCAGAAAGACATTTGGCTCGCCTCGCGGCGGAGCGGGCAACATGCTGCTTTTAGATACCAAGTTTGACCCGAACCTTATTGCCGGAATTGCGCTAAGCTGGAAAGGGATATATCAAGATTATTCGCTCAGGGCCAAAATTGAAGGTAGAAAGGCTGAAATTTTGGAAGAGTTCAAAAAATACCTAAGATGAGTACTACAGAAGAAATCGGTTATGTTGTTTCAAACAGAGATTTTCTGGTTCAACTTGATGGCTTTCCCTCCATCCAGGTCAATGACATGGTGGAATCTGACGAAGGAGCACGGGGATGGGTTAACTCCCTTTCTGAAGATGTTGTTGAGGTCTTAATGCTGGATGAAGGAGCAATCAAGCCAAAACAGCTTTTTAAACGCCTGCCTACCCGTTTAGGGATAGCTGTCGGCGATTTTTTATTAGGGCGGGCAATCAACCCTCTGGGGGTACCGATAGACGGCAAAGGTTTGCTTTCCAAAACCAAAACCAATCCGGTTGCAGAGCTTGACAAGGAGGCACCGGGGATAGAATCCCGTCAATTTATCACCCGGCAATTTTTAACCGGAATAACCTTAATCGATACTCTTATTCCCCTTGGGCAAGGACAAAGAGAGTTATGTTTAGGAGATGCCCACTCGGGAAAAACCGGATTTTTAATTGATGTGATCGTCAACCAGAAAAACACCGGGGTTGTTTGCATAGTAGCGCTGGTTGGCAAGCCTTCTGTATCAGTCCGAAATTTAATTGATGTATTAACAACCAATAAGGCCATCGGCTACAGCGTTATTATCGCCACCTCCTCTTCCGAACCTGCCCCTTTAATTTTTCTAACCCCCAAAACTGCATTTACTGTGGCGGAATATTTTCAAAAAAAAGGTAAAAATGTGCTTCTAATACTTGATGATTTGGGCGCCCATGCCAAAATTTACCGCGAGATCTCCCTTTTGGGAAACAAATCCCCTGGAAGAGAATCTTATCCGGGCGACACCTTTTATCAGCATGCCCATCTTCTGGAACGGGCCGGTAATTTCCTGCCGCAATACGGAGGCGGCTCAATCACAGCTCTGCCTGTTATTGAACTTAATCTGTCTGATTTTACTACTCTCATCCCCACTAATTTGATGTCTATGACTGACGGACATTTGTTGTTTAAAGCATCTCTAAGATCACAGGGTCAAATCCCTGCCATAGACATATCTTTGTCAGTATCAAGAGTTGGCAGGCAAACTCAAGATCCTGTCTCAAATCTTTTGTCAACTAAAATAAGACAGATTCTTTCCCAAGCTCAAGATTTGGAAACAATCTCCCGCTTCTCCTCTGAGTTGCCTCCGGAAACTCAACTTATCCTGCGGAGAAAAGAGTTGATTATGGAACTTTTGAAACAAGACCCGCTGAGCGCAACTTCCAAACAAATTCAAATTATCCTTTTAGCCTTACCTTTTACCACCTTTTTACAAACTAAAAACAGATCTTTTGTGGAAAAGTATAAAAATACCCTTATCCAGGCCTTCTTGAGGGAACCTCAACTTTTAGCAATAACAAAAAATGTTCCAAAACTAAAAACCGATGAGGAGTTGATAAAAATATTGGAAGGAGTGGGAGGAATTCTGGCAAAAATGACAACATAGTTGTCATCCCGGACTTGATCCGGGATCCATATAATATAGATTCCCGCTTCCGCGGGAATGACAAAGGAACCTATGACTATAAAAGAAATTGATGAGGCGCTAGAAGAAGGAAATTCGCTAAAACAGATTGCCCAGGCTTACAGCGAAATTGCTAACTTAAAGATCAAAAGAATCAGATCTGATGTGGAAAGAAACAGAATCTTTTATGAAGAAATTTCCTATATCTTTAGCCTGATAAAAAAAATAGCGGTTAAAAAAAAGATAAATGTCCTAAAGTCTAAAAAAACAGTCGCTATTGTTTTAACCTCAAATTATAGATTTTACGGCTCAATCAATTCTGATTTGCTGGAATTTTTTACAAGCTCAATGCAAAGGCTTGACTGCGACAAGATTTATCTTGGCAAAGCAGCCATTGATTATTTCAGGGCCACAGGTGTATTTAAAAACTACAAAGAGGTGCTTTTAAAAGATGATCAGCCTAATCCGGCAGAATTGATGGGGCTGGTCAGCAATCTTCAAGATTACAATCAGGTTCTTGTTTTCTACTCCAGTTTAAAAAGCTTGCTGGTTCAAACTCCAACTGTAGCAGACATCACAGCCTCCTCTGCCACAAACCCTACCCTCCCTAAGGCAGATCTTGCAGGCCGGGAGAATTTCAGATTTATTTTTGAACCGGAGTTGTCTAAAATACTGCAATTTTTTGACAGCCAGATTATCACTTTGCTTTTGGAAGGAACTTTTTTGGAATCAGAACTCTCAAGAACCGCTTCCCGCTTTATTTCCATGGATCAGGCAGAAACTGAGGCAAATAAGTTTATAAAAGAATATACCTCTTATAAAGCTTATGTAAAAAGAAATGAGGATAATAATACAATTTTGGAAAACTACGCCAGTATGGCAGCGGTAAGGAAATTGCTATGAATCAGGCTCGTGGATATATCATCTCGGTTAACGGCCAAATCGCCAGAGTTGAAATTGAGGGAGATACCTTCCCCCAATCCTTAGAAATATTATACTGCCCGAATGACCCTGCGGTTATTCTGGAGGTCTTCTCCCAATCTAAAAATAATATCTTTTGCCAGATTTTATCCAGTCCGGACAGACTATACAGAGGCATGGTCGTTTGCGGAACAGGCTCTGATTTAAAAGTACCTGTGGGCAAGGCTATTTTGGGGCGTGTAATAGATTTATTTGGTGCTGCCAAAGATAACAACGGGCCGATTTTACAAAACATCAAAACTTCCATCTATTCTAAAGCGCCTGCTTTGAGTATTATCAAAAGCTCATATCAAATTTTGGAAACCGGCATTAAAGCCATAGACTTTCTAACACCGGTGCAGCGGGGGGGCAAGGTAGGTTTTATAGGCGGTGCGGGTGTGGGCAAAACCATCCTTTTAACAGAACTTTTGCATAATATTACCCTTCGAACCACTCAGGGCAAGCCGGCAGAAGAGGTTTATTCTGTTTTTGCAGGTGTGGGTGAGCGAATCAGGGAGGGTCAGGAACTATATCAAAGACTCAAAGAATCGGGGGTTTTACCTAAGACAATTATTGTTTTAGGCCAGATGAATGAGAATGCAGCCATCCGTTTCAGGGTGGCATTGGCAGCAGTGGCCCAGGCTGAATATTTCAGGGATGTAGTCAAATCAGACGTCCTCTTTTTTATCGACAATATGTTCCGTTTTGTACAAGCAGGAGCAGAGATAGCTACCCTTTTGGGCACTATCCCTTCTGAGCAAGCGTATCAAGCCACTCTTCAGACAGAAATCTCGGTACTGGAAGATCGATTGATTCCAACTCAAAACGGTTCAATCACCTCATTCCAAAATGTGTATGTACCTGCTGATGAAATAACTGATGCGGGCGTTACTGCTGTGATGTCGTTTTTGGATACTGCCATAGTGTTGTCCCGCTCTGTTGCCCAAAAAGGCATTTACCCTCCGATAGACCTTTATGCCTCCTCTTCTTCTACTCTTTCCAAAGCCTTTCTGGGCGAAGTTCATTCTAAAGCCCTGACAGAGTTTCAAAAGATATTGGAAAACTATAACAAACTATCACATATAGTAGCAATTGTAGGTGAGGAGGAATTGTCTGCTGAAAACAGAATACTTTATAACCGGACGAAGAAAGTTATTAACTATCTCACTCAACCTTTCTTCATGACCGAGGCTCAAAGTGGCAGAAAAGGAGTGATCGTGGCAAGAAATACTACTATAAATGATATCACAATGATACTTTCTGGTTCTATGGATAACATCCCGGCAGAGAAGTTTTTGTATATTGGATCTTTGGCAGAAGGAGGCATCCTTAAGTAACTTACATGCCTACGCTCACCCTTCATGTCCGAATCATCTCCCCCCGCGAACTTCTGTTAGATGCAGAGGCACAATCAGTCTCCTCCAAAAATATGGCCGGATCTTTTGATATTTTGCCTCTACATGCCAATTTCATCACCTTAATTGAGAATTCTGAAATAGTCATCCGCATCTTGAATCAGAAAACGCAAACTTTCAAATTTCCTCTGGCTATAATCATGGCCGCAGAAAATAAAGTCAATATCTATACGTATTTGCAGACTAAAGTCTAATCTTCTGCCTTTTTGGAGCTTTGCTTCTATCTTTTAAATTTCCCGTCTGCTGTTTTTTTAAAATGTCATAAACAACTACCCGTTGTATGCCAAAAACCCTGGCAGTCTTTGAGATATTTCCTTTATTTGACTTTAAGTATTGCAAAACAGCTAGCCTGGCTGCCTCCGAGCTAACTTTCCTTAAAGTTTTGTAGTCTATTTGTGGCTCTTTTGACATATTTTTATATTAACACAAAGCCAAACTGTATAGTATGTTCTCCAAACCTTTTTGCGGGAATAGTCAAAATCTAGGCAATAAAGTTAAGATGCATAGATTTTGAAAGGTTGAAGCTAAGAATTTTTGAGTTTTCACGCCCTTTTTTTGGCACCAACCACAAACTGGTTTCTCTTAAGCGTCATTGCGAGCGGAGCGAAGCAATCTAGTTTAGAAAAAGACCTTATCCAGATTGCCACGGAGCCTTTGGCTCCTCGCAATGACAAAATGGCAACTTTTAGATATTTTACTAGTTATGACAATTTTTTAATTGATCCATTTTGTTATATTACCTGTATTAGTCTGATATATTCCCCTTACTATTATAATAACCCCTTGACAAATATAAATAAATCTATGTATGCTGAAGTAAGGATCTATGCAAGAGCATATAGGTGCATAGATTTGTAAAGCAGACGGAAGTTCTTTTTTTATGAAAAAACCGTCTGCTTCTTTCGTTAAAATAGGTCAAGCCTCAAAACTGCTGGGAATTCACATTGATACCCTAAGAAGATGGGAAACATCTGGTAAACTTAAACCAGTCAGAACCCATGGAGGAACCAGACTTTACTCTCTAGAATCATTAAAAAAGATTAAACCTGAGTCTTTTAAAGATTCTGAAGCAAGCAGTTTAACTACAGAAGAACTGCTGAAAAAGGCAGCTGAAGAAACTACTTCCTCTGTCATTCCTGCCCGCTTCGCGAGGCGAGCGGAAACAGAAATCAAGGCGGAGTTGTTTAAAAAATCCTTTGTTACTAAATTCCTAATCGGCACAGCTGCTTTTTCAGCTATCACCCTACTGACCACTTCCTTAATTGCCGGAGCTTATTTAACTCAACCAAAACTTGCTAAACAGTTTTTTAAAAACAATGTAGCTTCAGGATTACTCTCTCCATTCCATCTGCTGGCAGAGGAAACAGTGGCTGTAATTTCCCCTCAAAAAGCCCGCGAGCTTGGTTTTGTACTTCAAGTTATTGAACTTCCTCCTCTTAACTATAAACCCAATGTGCTGGCTGTGACCAGCGCTTCCAGTTTTTTAGAGGTAAATAGCGATACTCAAATAAACGGCTCGCTTTTTGTGCGGGACAGCATTAATGGTGCAATCTTTGAGGCCACTCCTTCCTCATCCACCCTGTCAATTGCCTCAGGAGACACCATATTGACTGTATCAGACTCTGCCGAAATAGATCAGGATGTATCAACTACCTCTACCCCAACGTTCAATACCTTAAATCTTTCAGCCACTAAAGACCAGCTTATTTTTCAATCCGGCGGGCCCGCAGGCACCTTAACCTGGACTCCAACAGCTGCCAGAATTATCACTCTGCCTGATACCACCACTACTTTAGTGGGAAAAGATACCACAGATACCCTGACTAATAAATCTATCTCAGGATCCACTAACACCTTAACCAGCATCCCCAATTCTGCCTTAGTTAATAAAAAAGTGACTATTTCTCCCGGAACTAACTTGACAGGCGGTGGAGATGTGGAACTGGGTGCATCAGTCACCATATCTATTAAATCTTCCCCCTCTTTTTCAGGAGTGGTACTGCTGTCTGACGGGACAGCTGCTGCTCCAGGACTGGCATTTGTTGATGACACAGACACAGGACTATATCGAATTGGTACAAACAGTATCGGTTTAATCACAGCAGGTTCTGCCACCTCCGGCATTACCATTAATGCTTCCGGTAACTTAGGGGTTGGCACTATCACTCCTACCTCCACTTTACATGTTGTGGGTACAGCAAATTTCACCAGTAATACCACCGTAGGTGGAACCTTAGGCGTAACAGGAGCAACTACCCTTTCCTCTACCTTAACTGTCACTGGAAATACCACAGTGGATACTGACACTTTCTTTGTGGATTCCTCTTCAAATAGAGTAGGCGTTGGAACTACTTCCCCATTGGCCCCATTACAAGTCCAGGGTAATGGCACAAATTCTGCCTTTTTCTTAAATGGAAATGTGGGGATTGGGACAACATCCCCAACTCAAGCTTTCTCAGTAGGAACTGGGGCAACATCAAACTTTACAGTCACTTCAGCCGGTAATGTGACAGCTTCGGGAACCGGCACATTTTCCTCAACCTTAACTGCTTCTAATGGGTTAACTCAAACAACAGGCGCCCTTTCTTTAACCTCTACCTCAGGATCAGCCAATTTAGGGCTGACTTCCTCCACTCAAGGTTTCAGATTAGGAGCTGGGTTTGTTTATGATTCGCTAAACAATAGGGTTGGTGTTGGTTCAACAGCTGCTCCGGGTTCAACCTTAGCTGTTAATAATGGAGCAAATATTGGTTCAGGCTATTACTCATCAGTCTCACCTACAAATGGATTAGCAGTTCAGGGCAATGTGGGGATAGGGACTACTTCCCCATCAACTGCCTTACATATTGTTGGCGATACTACAACCTCAGGAAATATTTTGGCAGGCGTAAATAACGCTTACGACATTGGTACAGCTGCCATCACTTATAGAACTATCTATGCCAATGAAGTCAGTGCTACAACAATAGTGGGAACCTTATCAGCTGGTAATTTAACAGCCTCCACTTTCACCATTAACTCTGATAATGCCACATCAGATACAGAGGATTCCAATTTAAGGTTTCATCGGGGTATAGGTTCTCCTCATGCCCTACTTACCTGGGACTCAACCAGTGATGAGTTTGATTTAAACTCTACCTTGCATTTAACAGGCACAATTGCCGGAAATGTGGGTATTAATCTGGATACCACCACATATGATATTACCACTCCTTCAGGACAACACCTGTCTATCTTCCCTGGCTTAGGAGGCACAGCCGGAAATGTAGGGATTGGCACAACAGGACCAGGTGCATCTTTTTCAGTTGCCTCAAATGCCACCATCGGTTTTGGGGGAGCTACCACTATAGCCGGCCCATCAAACGGCCTGGCTGTATCCGGGAATGTAGGGGTGGGGACAACTTCTCCCCTGCAAGCTCTGCATGTTGTGGGACAGTGTGTGAGTTGGGATACCAGGATCAGGATCAGGCGCCGACGCAAGTCGTCATTGCGAGGAGACGAAGACGACGAAGCAATCTATGACTATCTTGAGGTAATGATTAAAGATATCTTGAGAGGAGATGAAGTCTTATCACTAAATGAATATACAGGGGAGTTTGAATATCAAAGGGTGGAAAAGCTTTTGGATATGGGGACTAAGGGAGTATATGAGCTGACCACCAAATCCGGCAGAAAAATCAAAACCACAGGTAATCATCCCTACCTGGTTAAAGAAACAAATAACAGAAACCCTGCACACTACTCACCTATTTTGGATGCTGGTTGGATTAAGGTAGGAAACTTACAGATAGGAGATCAAATAGCAGTGGCTGGATCAGTGTCTGGAACGGGATTGTTTGTCACTGAAGACATAATAGACAACAGCAAAGGCAATAATCACCAAAGAGAGAGCAATCAAAGCCAAGCTGTTAATTTCCCAAAAATTCATGATAATTTCCTCCTAACTTTATATCCTAAAAACAATAACAGTATACCCGCGATGATATCCGCTGTCAAGACAATAAACTTGTATGAAGGATTTACTCCTGGAAATACAGGCCCAACGATTGCAACTCCAAACCAAAATACCGAGAAATTAATAAAAAAATCTGCAACAACTGATAGCAAAACTGAATCGATTTTTACCATTAACAATCAATTTACCATACAGCCTAATACTTATCAATGGGACCCGATTACCTCTATTAAATATCTTGGATATGAACATGTTTATGACTTACAGATTGAAAATACCCATAATTTTGTGGGAAATGATATAGTTGCCCATAATACATATATCAGCGGGAATCTGGGGATTGGATTTACTACTCCTGATAGACTGCTGCAAACTGCATCAGACATAAACATTACTTCATCAAATGCTTCATTACTTGGAGCAGC
>ORMF011620977.1_pt1 | contig 46383 bp, 46 predicted proteins | sample 1779871 | NCBI WGS metagenome assembly ORMF01 (sample SAMEA104232316, study PRJEB22302) | groundwater metagenome | biome: forest; feature: aquifer; material: groundwater | place: USA | collected 2011-08-07 | depth 5.4 m
AAGGCTGTTCACCATGACCGCAGCCTCTGCCGCGGCTCGCCAATCCCGATGATGGTGAACCACCAACTGGAGAGCCGTGTGCGGGAGATCCGCACGCACGGTTCGGAGGGAGGGGGGCCTCACGGCCTCCCTACCCCTATCGGAACCTCGTTCCGTTCCCTTCGTAGGCCCTCTGACCCCACAGAGCAGAGCCGCATCCCGGTGAACGCCCCAGCGCGCTTTGGCGGGCAAGCCAGCGCCCAGGGAACTCCGACGACGTCGGGCGATGTGCATCCTAGCTCACGACCCACTCGTGGACGTTCCACACATCGGTGTTCAAGCTCGCGTTGTCCGGGCCCTTCACGGCCGAGCTGAAGCCCGCGACGCTCGGGTTGAAATAGAGCACGTAGGCGGGGATGTCGTCGCTCAGGATCTTCAGCATCTGGACGGCCTGCGTGATTCGGGTCTCCGGGTCCAGCGTCGTGTTGAAAGCGTTGTAGACTCGGTCATATTCCGCGTTGACCCAGGCCCCGCGGTTCGAGCCCGTCCATCGGTTCGCGGGGCTCGAAATGGTTGACGTAATGAAGCTCTCAAGGCGGCTGGAGGACGCGATGTAGAGCGCTGGGAAGCTTGCGCGAAGCTGGCCGTCGCGCAGGGCGGCCGTGGGGAGCACGGTCGGCTGGGCATCCAGTCTAGCTCGCCGCCAGCTATCGACCAGGATCTGGAGCTCCTTCTCGTATTGGGGCGAGGTGTGCGACCACACCGGCAAGGGGAGGTGCTCCCCGCTCGCATTGGAGAACATCCCGTCGCGCCCTTTCGTGTAGCCGGCCTCCGTCATGAGCAGTGCACTCGTGCGCTCGTCGTATGGATAGTGCGTAACCGTACGATTGGCCTCGTTTAGGGCGCGATCCATGTCGTTGACCCGCTCGTAGCGGCTGTAGCGGGTGAGGAACAGGTCGGACATCTCCATCTCGCCCTCGAAGATCCCGAGGTTCAGGGCGTCCCGGTCGATTGCATGGGCGATCGCGCGTCGCGTCCGGATGTCCAGGAGGCCCGGCGAAGCGATCAGCTCGGGTCGGAACTGCGCCGCGACGAAGCGCGAAGTGTCCGGTGTGAGAAGGACCGAGCCCTTGTTCGCCAGGCCCCAATCGCGGCGAAGCTGCGCGCCGTGCTCGAAGCGGAGCGCGCGGCCAGTCGCGAACTGCACCTCGCCCGCCAGCAGGTTGGTGAAGGCGACGTTTTCGTCGTTGAAGAACTTCACGGTGATGCGCTCGATCTTTGGCTTGCCGAAGGCATGCCCATCGAACGCGATGCCCTCGACGTGGGAGCCCTGAGACCAGGTTCGCAGCTTGTACGGACCGAGACCGACGTACTCCGTCGTCCAATAGGGTTGGCTGATGAATGCCTCGGGGTCGAGTCGCTCGAACGGCCCCTGCAGGATGTGGCGGGGCAGGGCCTGGAAGCCGGTCGTGATCGAGCCGGCGTCCGGGTAGGTCTCTTTCCAGCGGATGACGACGGTGCGCGCATCGGGCGCGACGACGTCCTCGATCTTGTCGAGGGGCCGCGTCCACGACGCTGAACGTCGGTTCACGGTAGATGCGCCAGGCGAAGGCGAAGTCCTCGGCGGAGAGGGCCGTGCCGTCATGCCAGGTCAGGTTCGGCTTCAGCGTGTAGCGGGTTTCCATGCGGCCATCGGGTGTCACCCGCCAGGTGTCCGTGTTGAGCTGTGGCAGCGCTTCGGCGAGGTACGGCCGGGCGATGGCCTTTCCGTCCTGGATGTCGAGCTCCGCGTTGAAAAGCCGCGTTGTCGAGCTGACGCCGGAGCCGGTGTCACGGAGCGGCTTGGAGGCGAGGCTCAATGGCTCGTACCGAACGGCCATGGCGAGCGCCCGGCTCGGTTGGTTCGACTGGCCGGAGCTCGTCGTGCCGCTACCGCTTCCGGCGGGGCGGGCCGGTGCGCATGCCGCGAGCAATCCGATCACGACGACGCCCACGGCGAATCGGCCGAGAGACCGTCGTCGGAAGAGGGTTTCCATTATGAAACTCCTGATCACGATGAAATAGCGGAAGGACGCGGACTTTGCACAAGGGCTCATTCACCCCGTGCGCAGGGCCATTCAACCACAGCGCCGCCGGGTGGTCCAGCGTCCAGATAACACAGCGCCCACTGCCGCCCGGCAGTGGGCGCTGTGTGGCGCAGGAGATGGTTTCAGGAGTTGGTTGGCTATGCTGCCATCTCGTAGGTCTTGACGGTGGCGCGAGCGCCGCTGAGGAGCTCACGTGTATAGCGCTGGATCTCTTCGTGCTCCTTGCTGTTGCGGTACGCTTCGATGTCCGCCGGCGAATCCCACGTCGACATCGAGATCATCTCACCGGGGTTTTCAACCGAAGTCAACATTTGCTCGGAGAGGCAACCCTTCACCCCGATCATCAGCGGGGCGCAGTGCTCCTTCCAGACCTGATGCGCGGTTCCGACCTTGTCCTTCGGCACCTCAACGTAGATCATCCGGGTAATCATGACTGGTACCTCCCTCTGAATAGACGCCTACTTCGATATTGACACAAATGGTGCGGTTCCGGCGGACGCGGGACGAAGTTGGGTCCATCGAGAGGTCATGTCCGGTCACGAGGTCCAGCGCCAGTCCTTCACGTTCCATTCGCGCGTGGTGTCCGGCGCGCTGGTCGTGGGGCCGGTCACGGATGCGGTGACCGCGACCGCGTCAAGGTTGTAGAAGAGCGGAACAACCGGTACGACGTCCGCGACTATCGCCATCATTCGAATCATCTGCTGGTCGCGCCCGCTGCGGTCAAGCGTCGTATCGAAGGCAACCGTCAGACGATCGAACTCCGGGTCCGCCCCGGCGCCGCGATTGATTGTTGGGCCTCCCATTGCACCCGTCGCAGCGCGCGGGCGCACGCGGCCAGCGCCCCGGTTTGGCCCAGTATACCGACGAGCTTTGGGCGCCCGGATGGACGATCCAGTAGGGTAGAGAGCAACCGAACAGTAGATCGGGAGGGTCTCATGGCAGAGACACCATCGATGGACGAGCTCCTCGTCCGCTACCGAGAGGCGGCTGAGCGGAGCGCCACCCCGGACGAGAACGAGGCATCGCGCTGGGCGTATGAAGCACACACCCTCTTCAAGACGCTGCGTGAGACAGCGGAGGGCCGCAGCGGTGTCAGTGCACTGATGAGCGATCCCCACACCCAGGTGCGGCGCTGGGCGGCGACCCACAGCCTAAGGTGGGACCGTGAAAAGGCGCGGGCGGTTCTGGCATCGCTCGACGCCACACCGGGCGCGCCGCCTGCGTGAGACCCAGAGAAATGGATAAAATTGGTCAACAACATCGACAAACGCCTGCTGGTCGTCTACGCCGGAGGCCCGGAGGCCCGTTGGGTCGAATCCGCGCTGGCGTGAAACGGGGGAGCAATGGACGTCCGTCCGCCTGTTGATTGAATGGGCTCTTGCGACGAGCTGGATTCGCTCGTCACACCGCGTCGCGTCCCGAAGAAGGTCCTGATTCCGGGGATGACCCGGCGGTCGCTGCTTGGAAGGCTCGGAAAGCTCGCTGTCGCCACTCCGCTGCTGGCCGCGTGTGCGCCGGCCAGGCCCACGCAGCCAGCCCCGCCCGCGGGCCAGCCCGCCCAGACGGGAGCTGGCCAGGCGCCTGTCGCCGGTTCGCGACCCGCGACGATGCGCAAGGTCGAGCTTGCCTTCTGCAGTCAGGTACTCTGTGGCATTCCACTCGAAGTGGCGCGGACGCGCGGGTTCTGGGAAGCCGAGGGACTCGACGTCACGATTACCTACGCGCGCGGCGGCGCCCAGGCGGCCAACACGTTGGTTTCGGGCGGCGTGGATTGGGTGGTCAGTGGCTTTGACGTCATCGTTCAGACCGTCTCGCGCGGCCGTGATGTGACGACGATCGCATCGCTTTCGCGGCTGCCGTTCTTCGCCCTGGCGGTGAGTCCGCGCGAGCCGAGTATCACGACGGTGCGGGATCTCGCCGGCAAGAAGATCGGCGTCGGCAATCTCGGCACGACTGATCATCTGCTCGCCCAATACCTGCTGACGCGCGAGGGCGTCGACCTGAGCTCGATCGAATTCGTGGCGTCGGGCCCGAACCTGTACGAGCAACTCAATCGCGGTCAGGTCGAGGCAGGCATGGTTCAGGAGCCGAGTCTGACGCTCCTCGAGCGAGGCGGTGGCAAGGTGTTGGTAAATCTCATGAAGCTGGATGACGCGAATCGTTGGCTCGGAGGCCCATACCAGTTCCTGGCGCTGAGCACACGCCCGGAGACGCTCGTGGAGCAAAACGCCGTGGCGAAGGGCCTCATCAAAGGATTGGTTCTCGCGAACCGCTGGGTCATCGCCAGCCCTGGCTCCGAGATCGTGAAGGCGATGCCGGAGGAGCTCGTGGCGGGTGGCGATATCGATACGTTCGCGGGCGTGCTCGACCGGTTCAAGGGCGACCTGTACCCGAACGACGGCAAGCTCGCCGCTGACTCCGTCGAACGCGTGATTCAGGTCCAGTCGCAGTTTGGAGCGATCGAGCCGGGCTCGGTCGACGCGAATCGCATCTTTACGAATACGTACGTGGAGCAGGCCATCGCTGGTCTGCCGATCTGGAACATGGTCTAACTGATGCAGGTCGCCGATCAGGCGGCGAGTCGGGCGAATCCCGCGGTCGCCATTGCGCGCATCTCGGTGCGCGACGTGCACAAGTGGTTCCCAACGCCAAACGGTGCCCCGTATGAGGTGCTGGGCGGGATCACCCTGGACGTTTACCCGGGCGAGTTCGTTAGTCTGGTCGGCCCAAGCGGGTGTGGGAAGTCTACGTTGCTGAGGATCATCGCCGGATTGGTCCCCATCGAGTCCGGCGAGATCTGCCTGGATGGCGCGCCGGTGGGCCAGAACCGCAGTCGGCTGGGTTTTGTATTCCAGCAGGATGCGCTGCTGCCGTGGCGCACCGTGTTCGACAACATTGCGCTCGGATTGCGGATCCGCAAGCTCCCGAAAAAAGAGGTCGAAGAGCGGGTCAACGAGTGGGTCGGCCGCGTCGGGCTGCGTGGGTTCGAGCGCTACTATCCCTCGCGCCTCTCGGGCGGCATGCGCAAGCGCGTCGCGATCGCGCAGACCCTCAGCTACGACCCCGATGTCATCTTGATGGACGAGCCCTTCGCCCACCTCGACGTGCAAACGCGCCACATCCTCGAAGAGGACTTGATGAATCTCTGCGCCGACGGCAAGCGGACGATTCTCTTCGTCACCCACGACCTCGACGAAGCGATTGGGCTCTCGGACCGGGTGGTCGTGCAGCATGCGGGCCCGGCGAGCAGGGTGCGAAGCGAGCACGCCGTCCCACTGCCCCGGCCGCGCCATCTGATCGAGGACCGCGCCAGCCCGACGTTTATCGAGCTTTCCCAGACGCTCTGGCAGCAGCTTCGCGAAGAGGTCGCGTGTACCTATGCTCACTACGACCCCTTCTAACCGTCCGCTGAGCAGCCCGGTGTCCGGGCTGCGGCGCCACTTGCTTCGGCTGGTGGTGGCGGTCGTTATGGTCGCCGGCTGGGAGATGGCTGCCCGGATCGGTTGGATCGATCCGTTCTTCTTCAGCTCGCCGAGCCAGATCGCAGGCGTCCTCGCCCAGCAGTTCGGTCGCGGGACGATCTGGAAGCACCTCCTTGTGACCTTCCAGGAAGCGACGTGGGGCCTGGTCCTGGGCTTCTTCGCGGGCGCCGTCCTGGCCTGGATCGCCGCGCGGAGCGCGTTGATCGCCGACCTGATCGAGCCTGTGCTCTTGCTTCTCAATGCCGTGCCCCGCATCGTGCTCGCGCCGATGTTCGTGATGTGGCTCGGACTCGGGGTGAGCTCGAAGATCGCGGTGTCGTTCTTCCTGGTCTTCGTCGTGATCTTCTTCGCCGTCTATAGCGGGATCCGCGAGGTCGACTATTCGCTCGTCGAGCGCATGGTCGTGCTTGGTGGCTCGTGGTGGGATATGCTGCGTGAGGTGTACATCCCCTCCGTGGCGACCTGGGTGTTTTCGAGTCTGCGCGTCGCGGTGGGTTTCGCCTTCACGGGTGCCATCGTCGGCGAGTTCGTCGGCTCGAGCGCGGGCCTGGGTTACCTGATGAACTTTGCGACGGGCTCGCAGAACGCCAGCCTGCTCATGGCGACCGTTACGCTCATCATGATCTTCATCGCGGCGCTCTTCGCTGTGCTCGAGCGCGTCGAGACCCGCCTGATGGCCTGGAAGTAACGTGGACCGCGAGGTCAACGGGGTCCGGCTGACCTACGAGATTACTGGCGCCGGCCCGTGGCTGGTTCTCGCCCATTCGCTCGGGATGCGGGGCAAGTTGTGGTACCAGCAGGTGCCCTTGTTCGCCCAGCAGTACCGGGTCCTGACGTACGACGCGCGCGGCAATGGAAATTCCGAGAAGCCCGCGGGCCCCTATTCGTTCGAGCTCCTCGCCGGAGACCTGTACCAGCTCCTGCTGGCCGAGGGTATCGCGCAAACCGCGGCCGTCGGGCTTTCGCTGGGCGGGAAACACGGTGCAAGCGCTCGCGGCCGCGCACGCCGACCTCGTGCAGGCGCTCGTCCTCTCGGATACGACGGCCTGGTATGGGCCGCAGGGCCAACAGAACTGGGAGGCGCGCGCGTGAGGTCCAAGAGAAGGGGATGGCTGGAATCCGCGACTTCCAGCTTACGCGCTGGTTCACGGACCCGTTTCGCGAGACTCACCCCGAGCTACTGGAGCGCTTCGCGGGCTGGCTGACGGCTAACGATCCCGCCGCGTTCATGGCGTCGCAGCGCGCCCTGGGGGCCGGGGACCTCCGCGATGTGGTCGGCAAGATCACCTGCCCCACGATGGTTATCGTCGGCGAAGAGGATTACGCGACGCCGCCCGAGATGGCGCAGGACCTGCGCGACCGCATACCGCGCTCGGAGGGTCGTGTTTGGGTCGGCCCGGCATTTCAGCCCCGTCGAGCAGGCGGATCTGTTCAACGGAACGGTGCTCGAGTTCCTCGCCCGCGTGGGATACCGCGGTTAGTCCCGGAGTTAGTCCGAACGTCCGGACTCCAAACCCTACGATTCGGCCCTGGCCACCAGGGGATAGGGAAAGGACGCCTGGAGCGACGGCCAACCGAGGGTGGATTCGGTAGCCGCCGCCCCAGGTGAGGGGCGGAGGGGGAGATCCGCGCGGCGCGACTCAGGGGCGCAACGCACCGGGCGCGGCAAAGAGAACCGCGCTATGCCACGGGCACCAACTCGGTCTCCTGGGGCGCGTGACCCATTTCGGCGGCGATCCGGAGCGCGGCGGCCGGCAGATCGTGCCCGTCCGACCGCGCACGAGCCAGCGCTTCTATGACGTCACCGATCTGCTCGGCCGGGATCTTCGAGAATACCCTGACCCCGGCCCGGGCGCAGCTTCCCAGCCGGCCGCCGACGGTCACGTGGTAGACCGGTATGACCTGGCCGTCAACTCGGGCCTGATCGCCTTGCACGCCGATGTCCGCCGTGGCCTGGTTTGCACAGGACGCCGGGCAGCCGGACCAAGCGATCGAGAGCGGCCGATCGAGGCTGACCGCGGCGTCGACGCGCTGTGCGACCTCGAGTGAGGTGTCCTTCGTCTCCGCGAGCGCGAGGTCACACGTGCCGAGCCCGGTGCAGCTCACGGTTCCGCGAACCGCCGGCTTCGGGTCAGGCCGAAGCTCTTGCAGGAACGGCTCATTCAGCAACCAGGGCAGATTGCGGTCCGCGATGTGCGGCAGGATCAGGTTCTGGTCATGGGTGAGGCGGATCTCGCTCCTCCCATAGCGGTCGGCAAGGTCGGCGACCTGCATGAGCTGTTGGGCTGTCAGGCGTCCGATTGGCACTGAGAGGCCCATGCTGTAGGTGCCGAGTACGTGCTCAGGAGAAATGGCGATGTGATCGGTCCGATGGGAGCCCCGGGCATCCTGGCCAGCCCGTTCGAGCGTCCTGCCCATCCGGGCCTCTACTTCGGCGCGGAAGCGCTCGATTCCCCAATCCTCGACCAGGAACGCGAGGCGTACTCGGCTTCGGGTCTCGCGAGGGCCCTCATCCCGGAAGATGAAGACGATCTGCGCCGCGAGCTCGGCGGCGTCCTCCGGTCGGACGAATACGTCAAGCGGTTGCGCCGGCGTGAACCCCCCCGAGCCGCTCTTGCCGCCGACAAGGACGTTGAACCCGGCGACGAGCTCTCCATCGATCTCCTTTACAGCGGGAGCCATCGCAATGTCCTGGGTTTCGAGCGGCACGCAATTGTCGATGCAGGCGGTCATTGCGACATTGAACTTGCGCGGGAGGTTGCTGAACTCCTTGTTTCCGACGAAGCGCTCGGTGAACTCTTTAACGGCGGGCGAGGCGTCGAAGAGCTCGTGCGTTGTTGCACCGGCCAGCGGACAAGTCATCACATTGCGTAGGTTGTCCATGCCGGTTTGGCGGGTATCGACACCGACCGCCTTTAAGCGCGCCACCATTTCGGGAAGGCTTTCGATACGATACCAGCGGATCTGGAACTGCTGTCGCGTCGTGATGTCGACCTGCCCGCGCGCGAAGTCCGAGGCGACGCTCGCGATGGCGCGGATCTGATCGGAATTGGCAATGCCGCCGGGAATCCGAATGCGCAGCATGAAGAAGCCAGGGATGTGCCGGCGGAAGAACACGCCGTACCACTTCATACGGACTTTGTCCTCATCCGTGATCGCTTCCCAGCCTTCGCGCGCGCAACGCTCGATGTCTGGCCAGACGTCCAACCCGTCCTTGGCGGCTTTGATCTCTTCGAACTTGTTCAACGTCGCCTCCGCTCAATCCTGAGTTGTGATTCGCGCTGCTTGCCGACGCTACGACGCGGGCTCGGAGCTGGTCACGAGGCTCGACCGAACGGGCTCAGCTACTGGCTGGGCGACGGTCTGTACCGCGGGCGCGGTCTCCTTAAGGGGGGAAGCGAACCAATACAGGCCGGCGACCATCACCGCGCCGCCGATGATGTTTCCGATGGTGACGGGAACCAGGTTGTTGATGTAACCAAGCCAGGTGACGGTCTCGCCGTGCGGCTGGAACAGCGCGATCCCGAGCAAGGTCATGTTGGCGATGCTGTGCTCGAAGCCGGCGCCAATGAATGCGAAGAGACACCAGAAGATCAGGACCAGGCGAGTCACCTCGTGAGTGGCGCGCATCGAGCACCAGACCGCGAGGCAGACGAGCCAATTGGCGAGGATGCCGCGCGCGAGTGCCGCGCCAAACGGGAGGCTCATCTTGGCGCCTGCCACGCTTTCGATGAAGCCACGCTGGGGATCCCCGCCCAGCGCACCGGACTGGGCGATCAGCCACGCCAGGGCAAGTGAGCCAATGAGGTTACCCAGGTACGACCATCCCCACACGGAGGCAAGCTGGGCCCAGCTCGACTTACCGGTGAGCACGCCGATCGTCAGCACCATGGCGTTACCCGTGAACAGCTCGGAGCCGGCGAAGATCACGAGCGTGAGTGCCACGCCAAACGACGCGCCCATGACAACTTTCAAGAACGGCGAGCTCGCGGCGGCCAGAGGTGCTCCGATAGCGAAGATCAGCGCAATGCCGAGCCCCACATACGCACCGGCCAGCGCTGAAAGAACGAGGTAGCGAGGGAGTGACGTATCGAGAAGCGCGTACTTCTTCTCGGAGGCGGTGGCAACTGATGCGACGGTGTCCTGGACCACGGTTGCTCCTTCCGGGGATGCCCCTTTTTGTTCGTTGCGACGGCAATAGGTGAACGACACGAAAAAGGGACGTTCGGGGCGGCCCCTTTTTTGGGGCTGGTCCCGAGCGTCCCAGTTGCCTGGATCAGTCAGCTCGTGCGGCGCGTATTCAGTTCGGTGTTCGGCTCAGCCCGCGGCGGCGTGGTTTTCGTTGGGCTCCTGTCGCTCTTTGTTCGCTTCGAGTTGCGGCCGCCACTCGTGCTCGACGGCGAAGATGACGATCTTGCCGTTCTTGATCACGCCGCGGAAACTTCCGTACCGGCAGCGCTGAATCTCCTCCCCGTATCGCTCGAGGACTGCGCCCAGATCCATGCCCGGATCGAGTTCCATTGGCAGGCCACCTCAGATCCGCCCATCGGCTGAGAGAACGATACCGGGCGGCCAAAACGGAACGTATGGTCAAAAGATCCAAAACTGAGGCGGAACAGTCTGGCGGAATCGACGGTGCGCAGGCGCCGGCCATCGCAGGCCGACGGCGACTGGGGGAAGAAACCGCCGGCCGTAGCAGCTCGGCTACGGCGTCTCGGGCGCGGGCTTGCTCTCCGACAATCGCGGTTGGCAGGCAGGACAGTAGGCGTACGAGCGGCCGCGTCGACCTTCGCCGACCCTAGCGCTTTCCAGCGGGGTGCCGCAGGCGACGCATGGCTCGCCGCCGCGTCCATAAGCTTTGGGGTAAAAGGTCCGGGCGCGGCCAAAGATATCCTGATAGGGGCTCTGGTCGAGCCGGGCCCCCTCGCCGGCGATCGCGCGTTCCAGCATCGGCCGGATCTCCGCGACCAGTGCCGCCAGCCGTTCGGGTGGAATGTCGCTGGCGCGGGTCTCGGGGTAGACACCGGCGGCGAAGCAGAGCTCGTCAGCGTAGATGCTGCCCAGACCGGCGATGATCCGCTGATCGAGGAGAACCATCTTGATCGGCGCGCGCCGCTTTGCGATTGCCCGTGCGATCTCATCTGGGTCGAAGCGGTCGTCGAACGGATCGACGCCCATGCGGTCACGGTAGCTTGGCCGTTGGGTGACCTCGATAACACCGAAGCGCCGCGGGTCGCGGTAGATCAGGAGATCATTCGGGTTGCGGGCATCGGGCTCGAGCTGGAGCGCGGCCCAGACGTGACGCGGGAACTCCATGGCCTCGAGCGACTCCTCGAACTGGTGCAGCTCGAGCCGACCGGTCATGCCAAGGTGAACGAGCAGGTGCCAGCCATTATCAAGAGGAAAATCGAGCTGCTTGCCGTAGCGCTCGGCGCCCTTGATCCTGGCGCCGACCGTAGCCCGGGTGAGCGTCGCGGAATCTGGGCGGACCATCACGCTCAAGCCGTCCGGCGGCCGGGACCAACTCGCGAGAATGCGACGTCCGACCACGCCACGTGCGATGAGGCGCCGGACGGTTTCGACTTCGGGCAACTCAGGCAATTCCGCCTCCTCAATTCGTGGACCAAGTTTGAAGAGGATGACCGGGCTCGCGAGTGCACTGATGACGCTGCTCAGGCGTCGGCACTACAATCATGTCTCTCTCGGGCATGTTTCTCTCAGGCGCCCGCGCCCTCAGGACTTAGAACGTCAACAAAGGAGTGGAACGGACCATGATGCGGTCGACAGCACTCACTCGCACCGCGGTGCTTTTCCTGACCATGGTTCTGATGATTGCCGCGGCGTGCGCCCCTCGGACTGCCGCACCTGAAGATCCCGGGAGTGGTGGCGGTGGGACGATCAAGATCGTCTCCAGCCTGCCCCGAACTGGAAGTGCGAAGGGCCAGACGGACACGATTGTAAATGGCATCAAGATGGCGCTTGCCGACGTGAACAATCGGGTCGGCAACTTCACGATAACCTACGAAGACCTCGACGACGCGACCGCGGCGAAGGGCTCGTGGGATGCGGCAAAGGAGGCGGAGAACGCCAATAAGGCAGCAAACGACTCCCAGGTCATGGTCTACATCGGAACGTTCAACTCGGGAGCGGCAGCGGTCGCTATTCCAATCCTTTGCAAGGCAAACACGGTCATGATCTCGCCGGCCAACACCTATCCGGGGCTGACGAAGCCGGGGAAGGGCGAGGCGGGAGAGCCCGAGAAGTTCTACGAGGGCTGTAAGCGCAATTATGCGCGCGTCGTTCCGGCGGACGACCTCCAGGGGGTTGCTGGCGCGAATTGGGCGAAGACCCTCGGCGCGAAGCGCGTGTACGTGCTGGATGACACCGAGCTATACGGGCGGGGTCTTGCGACCGTGTTCACAGACACCGCGAGGAAGCTCGGTCTCGAGGTCGTCGGTGGTCCGGAGGGGATCGACCCGAAGGCGTCCGATTACCGGGCGCTGGCTCAGAAGATCCGCGGCGCGAACCCCGACCTGATCTATTTCGGCGGGATTACTCAGAACAACGCGGGCAAGCTCGCGCAGGATCTCAAGGCGGCCATGCCCGACGTGAAGATCATGGGGCCCGACGGAATCTATGAGAAGGCGTTCATCGACGCGGGCGGCGCGGGCGCAAATGGCACCTACATCACCTTCGGCGGCGTTCCCGCTCCGAAGCTCGAAGGCAAGGGCGCGGAGTGGTACCGCAAGTACAAGGAGCAGTTCAAGGCGGAGCCAGAAGCCTATGCCTCCTACGGCTATGAGGCGGCGCGCGTTGCGCTGGACGCGATCCAGCGAGCGGGCCGGGCCGACCGCGCGGCGATCCGTGACGCACTCATGGGGACGAAGGACTATGACGGCGTCCTCGGCAAATGGAGCTTCGACGCCAACGGGGATACGACGCTGACGACGATGAGCGGCCGCCAGGTGAAGGACGGAAAGTTCGACGACGACAACGCCGTCGTACTGAAGGCGTCATAGTGAACGCTCAGTCCCTCCCCCCTTGCGGGGGGAGGGGATTCATCGATGCGGGCGGGCGTGATTGCACTGGCTGGGAATGCCTCGCATCCTGCTCGTGGTGATGCAAGCACACGAGCAGGCGCTCCAGATCCTGCTCATCGGGCTCGCCAATGGGTCGCTGATCGCGCTCGTGGCGCTGGGTTACACCCTCGTGTACGGCATCATCGAGCTGATCAACTTCGCCCATGGCGACGTCTTCATGATCGGCACGATGGCGGCGCTGACCGTCGTCACCTGGACGCCGACCGCCTTTGGCATGGCAAGCGCTGCCGCGCTGGCGCCGCCGCTCGTCATCCCACTACTGCTCCTGACCATCCTGGTGCCGATGGTGCTCTGTGGGGTGCTCAACGTCGCGATCGAGCGCTTCGCCTACCGCCCGTTGCGCCGGGCTCCGCGCCTGGCGCCGCTCATCTCTGCCATCGGCGTGAGCTTCATCCTCGTGAACCTCGGTCTGTACTGGAAGGGCGCCTCGCCGGTAGACTTCCCGTCGCTGCTGCCGCAAATCGACATCTTCAAGGACGTCATGCGCGTCCCGACAACCGTCACCTTCGCGCTCAAAGACCTGCTGGTGATCGTGATTGCGCTCCCTTTGGCGTACGGCCTGTCACTCTTCATCCGCCACACCCGGCTCGGCCGAGCCATGCGGGCGACGGCGCAGGACCGCGAGGCGGCGGCGCTCATGGGGATCGACATCAACACGACCATCATGCTTGCGTTCCTGCTCGGCGGGGCGCTCGCCGGCGCGGCGGGAGCGATGTACGGGCTCTACAACAACACCGCGTGGTTCTTTCAGGGGTTTCGAAACGGGCTCTACGCGTTTACCGCGGCCGTGATGGGCGGCATCGGCAACGTCAACGGCGCCCTCCTCGGCGGGCTGCTCATTGGCCTCATCGCCGCGTTCTCGGACTTCCTGATCGACCCGCGCTGGACGCAGGCGGTCGTATTCGGTCTGCTCATCCTGGTCCTCGTCTTCCGTCCGAGCGGCCTGCTCGGCGAAGACACGCCCGAACGGGCCTGACCGAATGGTTCAGCCAATCGTGGACCGCATCCGCAAGCCGCGCCCCGTCTCCGAGATCCTGCGCAATGCGTTTCTGACGACGTTCATCGCCGTGCTCGCCGTGTATCCGGTCATCGACCAGACCTTTCGGCTCCAGACCCTTGGGTCGATGAACCCGATCTTGATCTATACGATCCTCGCGCTTGGGTTGAACATCGTCGTCGGTTTCGCGGGCCTGCTGGATCTAGGCTATGCCGCGTTTTTCGCGATCGGCGGCTACACGGCGGCGTTCCTCACCTCGCCCTCCAGCCCGCTGCCGTTCCGAACCGACTTCTGGATTGCGCTCCTCGTGAGCTGGCTCGTGGCGGCGCTCTTCGGGTTGATGCTCGGCGCGCCGACGCTGCGGCTTCGGGGCGACTACCTCGCCATCGTGACCCTCGCGTTCGGCGAGATCGTTCCGCGCGTGATCCTGAATCTCGAGGGGCTCACGCGCGGGTCGAAGGGAATGAACCCGATCGGACGGCCCCACGTCCCATGGGTCGAGGTGGGGGAGGCTGGCCCCGTCATCGTGCAAAAGCAGCTCTTCGCGACCGATCAGATCCATTGGTACTACCTGATCTTCGTGATCGGCGCGCTGAGTCTCTTTGCCATCGTGCGGCTGCGCGACTCGCGGATCGGGCGGTCGTGGATGGCGATGCGTGAGGATGAGGTCGCGGCAGCGGCGATGGGCATCGATCTCGTGCAGACGAAGCTGCTCGCGTTTGCGCTCGGCGCCTCGTTCTCTGGCTTCGCGGGGTCATTGTTCGCGTCGATGCTTCAGTTCATCGACCCGTTCCAGTTCCAATTTGACATCTCGATCATGGTCCTGGCGATGGTGATCCTGGGCGGCATGGGCAACGTCTGGGGCGTGATCTTTGGCGGTGTCGTGATGGGCGCGTTCAACCTCATGCTCGCCGAGCGCGCGACCGGCTGGCTGCGCGAATTCGGATCGCTCATCGGCGCCTCCGCGCTTCAGAACGCCGATCTCTCGAACTCCAAGTTCCTGATCTACGGGATCGCGCTCGTCGCCATGATGATCCTGCGGCCAGAAGGCATTTTCCCTAGCCGCCAGCGCCAGGTGGAGCTGCATGAGGCGGGCGGGTCGACGGCCGCCGCCGAACAGGTAGAGGTGACGACGTGAGTGAGGTGGGCGACAAGCCCTCACTCGACGTACCCCTTACGCCAGCAGGGTTCCAGCCCGTGGTTGTTCTTGACGCTCGTGGGGTCTCCAAGCGTTTCGGCGGGCTCGCGGCGGTGAGCGGGGTGGACTTGCTCGTTGCCGAGCGGAGCATCGTGAGCGTCATCGGTCCAAATGGCGCGGGCAAGACGACGCTGTTCAACATGATCGCGGGCCACTATCAACCAACCGAAGGATCGATGCTCTTCCTCGGTCGCCAGATCGTCGGCCTCAAGCCGCACCGCGTCGCGCAGCTCGGGATCGCGCGGACGTTCCAGAACATCCGTCTCTTCGGCGCGATGAGCGCGCTGGACAATGTGCTGGTGGGAATGCACGCCCGGCTCCACACTAACGCGCTCGGTGCGCTGCTCCGTACCCGCCGGGTGCGGGACGAGGAGGAGCACGCGCGTGAGCGCGCGCAGAAGCTCCTGGGGTTCGTCGGCCTGGAGCAGTCCGACCATGTGTGGGCGCGCAACCTGGCCTACGGCGACCAGCGGCGGTTGGAGCTGGCGCGGGCGCTCGCGAGCGAGCCAAAGCTGCTCCTGCTCGACGAGCCGACGGCGGGAATGAACCCGACGGAAAAGAGCGGGATCATGCGGCTCATCGGCGCCATCCGCACCGAGCTGGGGGTCACGATCCTGCTCGTCGAGCACGACATGCGGGTGGTGATGGGGATCTCCGACCAGGTGACCGTGCTGGATTATGGAGTGAAGATCGCCGAAGGCACCCCGAACGAGGTCCAGCGGAACCCCAAGGTCATCGAAGCCTACCTGGGCCGCGCGGCCACCGCCTGATGGCGCTGCTCGAAGTCGACACGATCCATACCTATTACGGTCACATCCACGCGCTGCGTGGCATCTCTCTCGAGGTCAACGAGGGCGAGGTCGTCACCCTCATCGGTGGCAATGGCGCCGGCAAGACGACGGCGCTGAAAACCATCTCGGCGCTGCTACGGCCTCGCCAGGGCCAGGTTCGCCTGGCGGGTGAACGCATCGATCAGCTCCCCGCGCACGCGATCGTGAGCCGGGGCGTGTGCCAGGTCCCCGAAGGTCGACGCATCTTCGCTCGCATGACGGTCCGCGAGAACCTCGAGCTCGGAGCATTCGCCCGCAAGAGCGCGGTTACTAGTGCCGACATGGAGCGCGTCTTCACGCTCTTTCCGCGGCTGAAGGAGCGCATCGGGCAGCTAGGGGGGACGCTCTCCGGCGGCGAGCAACAGATGCTGGCGATCGGGCGGGCGCTCATGGCGCAGCCGAAGGTACTGCTCCTTGACGAGCCTTCTATGGGGCTGGCCCCGCTCCTCGTCGAGGCGATCTTCGACACGATCCGCGAGATCAATCGCGCGGGCATGACGATCCTGCTCGTCGAACAGAACGCGCTGATGGCGCTCAACGTTGCCCAGCGCGGCTACGTCATCGAAACGGGGACCATCGTCCTGCACGATACCGCGGAGAGTCTTCGGCAGGACCCGATGGTCCAGCGGGCCTACCTCGGAATCGAATAGCTCCGCCGAACTCACCTCGGTCCGCCGCACCCGCGCGGTGTCGCAATGCTCGCTGCTGAGCGCGGGATACAATGGCGGGGATTCAACGGCCGTGATTCAGTAATGGAGGAGTGCAGCGGGTGCATCATGGGGAGCGCGCGGCGACTGGCAAGATTGTTTCGATGGCGGAGGCCGCGGCACTCGTGCACGATGGCGACCACGTCGCGCTGGGCGGGTTCGCCTGCACGCGCAACGCAATGGGATTCTCCCACGAGCTGATTCGCCAGGGACGCCGCGATTTGATGATCTCCGGCGTTGTACTCGGCATGGACGCGGACGTTCTCGTGGGCGCGGGCGCCGTGAAGCGTGCCGTCTACGGCGGGGGCTCGCTCGATCGATATGGGGCCATGCAGTGCGTGAACCGAGCGTATGAGACGGGCAAGATCGTTTCGGAGTACTACAGCAGCCTCGCGCTGACGTTCCGCTACCTCGCGGGTGCGCTGGGTATTCCCTTCATGCCGACGACGTCGCTGCTCGGATCGGACCTACTAACCAAACTGCAGAACGAGACCGCCCCGGACAACATTCGCGAGATGGACGACCCGTTCACGGGTGAGCATCTCGTCCTGCTGAAGGCGCTCGTGCCGGACGTCGCCGTGGTGCACGTCCACATGGCGGACGACCAGGGAAACGCGCGAATCCTGGGGCCGCGATGGGACAACGGCGAGGCGGCGCGGGCCGCCCGCCAGGTCGTCATCACCGCGGAGGAGATCGTCCCGACGGCAGTGATCCGCCAGCAGCCCGAGCTCACGACCATTCCTGGCGTACGGGTCACCGCGGTCGTCCATGCCCCCTACGGCGCGCACCCGACGTCCATGTACAAGTGCTACGACCATGATGAAGGCCACATTCGGGCCTGGGTGGCGAAGGCACGGACGGACGCGGGGGCGGCCGACTACATCCAAGAGTACGTACTGGGGTCGAAGAACCACTTTGCGTACCTGGACAAGGTCGGCGGGCTCGAGAAGCTCACGTCGATCAAGGCTGACCCGATCCTGGGTTACTGAGCGGAGTACTTCAGGCCAGCTATTCCCTCCCTAGCGTCCGCCAGGAAGCTGGCGATTCCAATCGACGAGGTGTTGCATGACCCAAGAGGCCGTCAAGGCACCCTATACAACGTCCGAGCTAATGGTCGCGGCCGGCGCGCGAGAGATGAAGGACGGCCAGATCGTGTTCGCTGGCCTCGGCATTCCTCAGATCGCGGTTGCGCTGGCGCAGCGGACGCACGCGCCCAGCCTGCAGATCCTGAATGAGATCGGGCTGATCGATCCGCACCAGATTCACCTTGGCGTTGGCAACGCGGACCCGCGGCACTGGTATGGCGCCGCGGTCTTCTCGAGTTTCCTGGACGTCGTCGGAACGCTCTTGCACCGGGGCATCGTCGACGTGGGCTTCCTCGGCGCGCTCGAGGTCGACCAGTACGGAAACAACAACAGCACCGAGGTGCTCCGAGATGACGGCGGGCTGCGCCGGTTTGGCGGCGGCGGTGGCGCGAACGATATCGCGTCCCACGCGCGCTCGACGATCATCATCATCCGCCACGAGAAGCGCAAGCTGGTCGAGAAGCTCGTTCACAACACCAGCCCCGGCCATCTCGGCGGCCCCGACGGCCGAAAAAGGGCCGGTTTGCGCGGCGGAGGCCCCTCGCGCGTCCTGACGGATAAGGCCGTTTTCGGGTTCGACAAAGCCACGGGCAAGATGAAGCTGCTCTCGATCCACCCGGGGGTGACGGAGGAGGAGCTCATCGCGGAGACTGGCTTCCCGCTCGAGGTGCCTCGCGATCTCCCGCGGACCCCGCCGCCCAGCGACGAAGACGTGCGCCTCATCCGTGAGGAGCTCGATCCCTATCAAATGTACACCTCGGCATTCTGAGGCTCCATGGAGTATCGTCGCCTCGGCCGCACCGGGCTAAAAGTCTCCGCGCTCTGCCTCGGCACCATGCAGTGGGGCTGGACCGCGACTGAACCCGCGGCGATCGCCGTCATGGACGCCTTCGTCGAAGCTGGCGGGACCTTCATTGATACCGCCGACGTCTACTCCCGCTGGGCGAAGGACAATCCGGGCGGCGTTTCCGAAGAGATCATCGGCCGTTGGATACAGGAGCGCGGCAATCGGCGGGATCTCGTCATTGCGACCAAGGTGCGCGGCGGGGTCTGGGATAGCCCGAATGGCGAAGGTCTGAGCCGCAAGCACATCATGGAAGCGGTCGAGGCCAGCCTTCGGCGGTTGAAGACCGACTACATCGATCTCTACCAGGCCCATTCGTACGACGCCGAGGTTCCGATCGACGAGACGCTCCGCGCGTTCGACGACCTGATCCGACAGGGCAAGGTCCTGTACATCGGCGCATCGAACTTCCCCGCCTGGCGCCTGGCCCAAGCCCTTTCGGTCAGCGAGACGCGCGGTTGGGCCCGCTTCGACTCGTTCCAGCCGCACTACAACCTGGTGCACCGAGGCGAATGTGAGCGGGAGGCGCGACCGCTTTGCGAGAACGAAGGGATCGGGATCATTCCGTACAGCCCCCTCGCCGGCGGGTTCCTTACGGGCAAATACCGGCGCGATGGTCCGCTTCCGGTCAGCGCCCGTGCAGAGGGCATTCAGAGCCGCTACTATCGGGATGCGGTCGCCTGGGACGCACTGGAGACGCTGCAGGATGTCGCGCGGGCGCGCGGTGCCAGCCCGACGCAAATTGCGCTGGCCTGGCTCCTGGAGCAGCCGGCGGTCATCGCCCCGATCATCGGGGCGAACACCGTCGAGCAGCTTCGCGAGAGCCTGGGCGCAGCGCAGGTGCGTCTCGCCCTCGACGAGTTGCAGCGGCTGGACGTGGCGAGCGGCGGACCATTCAACTGGAACGACTGAGGAGGCTGGTATGGCGGAGCACATTGATGGACCACTGCACTGGGAGCAGCTCGGGAAGAGCGGGCGACCGATCGCCTTCGTCCATCCCAACCCCATGGACCACACCTGTTGGCTGTACCAGATGGCTCATCTTTCGACGTGGTTCCGCTGCATCGGCATCGACCTGCCGGGCTACGGGAAGTCACCGAAGGCCCTTTCGGGCCTGACGATGACGGACGTGGCCCAGGCATGCTGGGAGGCCGTGGATGAGGTTACCAATGAGCCCGCGATCATTGTCGGCGAGTCGGTCGGTTCGAGCGTCGTCCAGCACATGGCAAACCAGCGCCCGGAGCGGACGCTCGCCGTCGTCGTGTCGGGTACTGGCTTCGGGGGCGACAAGGCGTTCACGTTGAAGCGGCGCCGCGAGTACAGCGAGCGCGGCGTAGCCTTTCGCCACGACCACACGTTCCAGGATTACAGCGCAGCGTTTCGGGCGTCCCCCCTTGCGAGCTACTTCGCGCAGATCTTTGTCGAACGCAACGCCTTCGCGGACGCCGACACCATTGTCGAGATGTTCCGCGCGCTCGGGGAGCCCGACCCGGAATGGCTGCACAGCGGCATTCAGGCGCCGATGCTGGTCATCACGGGAAGCGAGGACAACTCGCATGACTCCACGTGGGCATTGCAGCGCGCCGTCAAGGATTGCGAGCTGGTGACGATCGGTGGCGCCGGCCATTCGTGCAACATGGAGCGACCTTGGGAGTGGGACGCCCACTTCCTCGACTTCATGGCGCGGCGCGGGCTGTTCGACCCGTTGAGCCTGGATGGCCTGGCAGCGTCGGGCGCGCCGATCATCGGTCGCAAGACGCCGGTGGGGCGCGTGTAGGTTAAGGGCGACCGCCCAGCCGGATCGCCATCGGTAACCGCGCACCACCCAGCTCACGCCGCGGAGCGCGAGCCCGAGCGGCGATGCTCGATCATCAGGCAGCGGTCCTGGACGACCTTGATGCCCACCTCGGCCAGCCTCCTGGCAGCGGCGTCATGGCGAATGCCCGTTTGGAACCAGACTGCCGTCGGTTGCTTCGCCAGGATGTCCTCGACGTGCGCGTCGATGTCCTGCGGGCGCCGGAAGACGTCGACGACGTCGATCTCACCCGGGATGTCGGCGAGTTTGCGATAGACCTGCTGGCCCAGGATTTCGGTGACTTCGGGGTAGTACACCGGCACCGGAATGACCTCGATTCCGGCTCGTTGCAGATAGTGGGGAATGTCGAACGCGGGCTGGCCGGCCTGTTGTTCGGTCTTGATGCCGAGGACGGCGACGCGACGCATGCTCCGAACCAGGTCGGCGATGCCCCCGGGATCTTCGATCACGTTTGCGTGATGCTGCATGCCTCCTCCATGGGAAAGCTCCTGGACGCTCCTTGCCCACGTGGTGCTTGCTTACCCCACATGGTGCTTGCTTACATGGTAGCCCCGCGTTCTATACTTTGTGCGTAGCCCTGACTTGCCGATCCGTGGGATTCGTCAGCCCGCGAATCGGCGTGATTTCTTCCGTCAGGAGGTAATGAGCCATGGCGACGTGGGATCCATTCTCCGAGTTCGAGCGGCTTCGTCGCGACTTCGACCGCGCTGCGAGCGAGCTTGGGTTTCGGCCCGGTCAGCGACTCGCGTTTCTCCCGGGACGAGCCGCTCGACAATATCCGCTGATCAACCTGCATGACGACGGTGAGAATCTCCAGGTCGAGGCTTTGGCGCCCGGTGTCGATCCGGCCCAGATCGAAGTCACCGTCGTCGGCAACCGATTGACGATCGCTGGCGAGAAGCCGGCGGTGCCCAGCGTGGCTTCCGAGCGAATGCACCGAGCTGAACGAGCGGCCGGGCGCTTCGTTCGCACGGTCGACCTCCCTGTCGAGGTCGACTCCGAACACGTAGAGGCCATCTACAAGAATGGCCTTTTGTGCCTCACCTTGCCACGGAGCGCCGCGGCGCGCCCGCGTCGAATCCAGATCAAGGCACAGTAGCCGGCGACTGCCGTCGCCCAGGAGGAATGGAATGGCAGAGCAAACTGTACCGGCGCCCGGCGGCGAAACATCGGGTGGCCGTGAGCCGACTCGATCGGGGCAGAACTTTGCATCCCCTGCGGTGGACATCTTTGAAGACGAGCGCGGACTGGTCGTCGTCGCTGATTTGCCAGGAGTCGACTCTGACGGGGCGGATATCCGGGTGGACAACGGCGTCCTGACGATCCAGGCCCGCGCGCAGCACATCGTTCGCTCGCGAGCGGTGCACCGCGAGTACGAGCTGACCGGGTTCCACCGCCAATTTCAGTTGCCGGAGGAGATCGACACGGCCCGCATCGGTGCGGAGCTCAAGAATGGCGTACTCACGGTTACGCTCCCACGGATGGAGCGGGCCGAGCCGCGCCGCATCCAAGTCCGGCCGAGCTAACGTTTTGACCCGTTAGCGATTCGCGCAGACTTGACTGCGCCCAGCAGCGCCGCACGATATGCGCAATATCAAAGTAATTTGGGAGAGTGAAAATGGCAGCTATTCGTCGCGCCGATGTCGTCTGGGACGGCGACCTCATTCATGGCAAGGGCACGGTGACCGCGAGCAGCAGCAAGGCATTCAGCGACCTGCCGGTCACATGGGCTTCTCGGACCGAGGCTCCCGACGGGCGGACCAGCCCCGAGGAGCTCGTCGCCGCTGCGCACGCGTCCTGCTTCGCGATGGCGTTCTCGTTTGGGCTGGCCAATGCAGGCACGCCGCCGCAGCGGCTAGAGGTCAGCGCGACGGTGACATTCGACAAAGTCGGCGAGGGCTTCAAGGTCGTATCCAGCGCTCTGACGGTCAAGGGCAAGGTGCCGGGTTTGGACCAAGCAGGCTTCGCCAAAGCCGCGGAGGCGGCGAAGGACGGCTGCCCGATCTCCAGCGCCCTGAAAGGTAACGTGGAGCTGAGCGTCCTGCCTACGCTCGAGAGCTAGGCGCCCCAGGTCTCCAGGAACTGGCGAGTCTCCGTGACCGTGTCGTCGGTGGCGCAGACGTAAGGGATGATGATGCGGGTGGCTCCGGCCTCCTCGTAGGGCCGGAGGAGCTCCCGGGCTTCCTGTGCGCTCGTGGCGGCGATCGTGGGCAGGCCGTCCAGCATCGCATCGGGCACCGCCTGGATCGCGGCGCGAAAGCCGGATTCCTCGTACACCTTGCGGACGGCTCCAGCCTCATCGCCATAGCCCATCGCCGCCAGGTGGTCACGGTAGAACTCCGCGATGCTGTAGAAGGCGAGGGCGTGCTTGAGGCGGGCGCGCGCGACCTCACGATCAGGGTGCAGACAGACCCGGACCTTCACGAGAACTTCAAGGGCTGACGTATCTCGGCCCGCTGCCGTCGCGCCCTCATGGACGCGCTGAACGATGTCCCGGATCATCGCCGGGTTGGCCATGTTGATCATCACCCCGTCCGCTGAGCGGCCTGCAAGCTTCGTCATCTGGTCGCCGAGTGCCGCGAAATAGATCGGCACGTCGGGATAGCTCGGCCGCCAGGAGAGCTTGAAGCCCTTGACCGACTCGGTTTCGCCCTCGTAGTCGACGCGCTCGCCCCGCGCCACCATGCGCGTGATCTCCGCGTACTCGCGCAGTCGGCGAACTGGCTTGTCGAATTCGCGGCCATGCCACGCGGCAAGGGTGCGGTTCGAGACGCCGATACCGAGGAGGACCCGCCCGCCGGAAAGATCCTGGAGCGTTGCCGCCTGGATCCCCAGTGTCACCGGGCTCCGGCCAAAGATGTGGTAGACCCCCGTTCCCAGCTTGATGTTGCGGGTCCGGGTGGCCATCGCGGACAGCACGACCATCGGATCGTGGCTGTTGGACTCACCCTTCCAGATCGCGTCGAAGCCGCTCTCATCGGCGACTTCTGCGAGATCGACGATGGTGGTGCCGGGATACAAGATTCCAGAATCAAAGTCGATGTCGTACCGCATGCCCTGCCTCAATGAGAGTTGGCGCAATTCGCACGAGTGTATCATGACCCCCGGCCCACCCCTTTTTCCCAGGCCAGCACCGGACAGGAGCGCGCATGGTCGAGCTCGTCTTCATCCATGGCGCCGGCGATAGTGGCGACGTCTGGGAACGGCAGGTCGCGTATTTCGGGAGTCGCTATCCAACCCTGGCCGTCGATCTGCCCGGCCACGGCGCGCGGCTGGCGGGCGTGGGCGAGGAGCTAGACACCGTCGAGCGGATCGCCGCGGACGTGATCCAGCAGATTCGTGCGAACGGGTTTGCGGCGCCGGTGCTGGTCGGTCACTCGATGGGCGGCGCTGCCGCGCAGATGATCGCGCTCGTCGACCCCGAGCTCCCGCGGGCGCTGGTGCTCGCGGGCAGCGGTGCGAAGCTCCGCATCCAGCCGGCGTTGATCGAAGAGGCTCGGCAGCGAGCCGCGCAGGCGCCGCCAGGAGCGATCTTCCCGCGGGTCATCCCGCTCGAGGACGTGACGTCGGCGGGAGCGCCGCCAGAGGCCCGCGAGTGGGTGCGGCAGCATTTCGGGCGCTCGACAGCGCGCGCCACCCATGCGGATTTCGTCGCGACCAGCAGTTTTGATCTCATCGGTCGGCTGGGCGAAATCCGGCAGCCGACGCTGGTTATTGGCGGGGAAGAGGACCGCTGGACCCCGCCGAAGTTCCAGACGTACTTCGCCGAACACATCCCAAACGTCCGCCTGGTCATGATCCCGAATGCAGGGCACTATCCATTCGTGGAGCAGGAAGCGACGTTCAACCGCGAGCTGGAACATTTCCTGGGGGAGATTGATGGCGAGTAACGGCAATGGGACCGCCGCTGGCGGAAATCGCGTGGTGAGCGTGATCGGAGGGACTGGCGCAGAGGGCTCTGGACTCGCGCTGCGCTGGGCGCTCGCAGGCTATCGCGTCATTATCGGTTCTCGCGAGGCCGTCCGCGCCGAGGCGGCGGCGGATGAGATACGGGGCAAGGCCGGTGCCGCGGCGGATGTGGCAGGGCGCGCTAATCCAGACGCCGCGGGAGCATCTGACCTGGTGGTGCTGACGGTGCCGTTCGCGGCGCAGCTCGCGACACTGAATCAGATCAAGGAGCATTTGAAGCCGGGTACCGTCCTCGTCGATGTCACGGTCCCACTGGCGACCGCCGTGGGTGGCAGGCCGACGCAGCTCCTCGGCGTGTGGGACGGCTCCGCGGCGGAGCAGGCGGCCGCCACGTTGCCGCAGGGCGTTTCGGTCGTCGCGGCGTTCCATCACGTGGGCGCTCACGCGTTGGCGGCGCCCGAGCACGAGGTCGACTGCGATGTGCTAGTCTGCGGCGACGCGCGTGCCGTCAAGGAACGCGTGCGACCCCTCGTCGAGGCGATCCCTGGCGCACGTTTCGTCGACGCCGGCCCCCTGGCGTCCGCGCGCATCGTGGAGGGACTAACCGCGTTGCTGGTGGGCATCAACATCCGCAACAAGATCCCCGGCTCCGGCATTCGCATCACCGGCCTCGAATCGCCTCGTGACTGACGTCGAGACCCGCCATCTCTGCCAAGGCGGGCGTGGCGGCCTATTCGCGGTCTGCTTCCTTGGCTGATCCAGCGGCGCGAGCTTCCGGCCAGACGCCGGCACGCCTGGAGATCATCGGAGTCCCCGTCGCTGGAGAGATTGTGGCAGGCGCGGACCTCGCCGAGCTTTTTCTCGCGGCACTCGAGGCTCTCGGCATCGCTCCTGCTTCGGGGGACGTGTTGGTTGTCGCCCAGAAGGCGGTTTCGAAGGCGGAGGGCCGGCTCGTGCCGCTCGCCGAGGTTGAGCCGTCGTCGTTTGCACGCGACTACGCCGCGACCTACGGACGCGACGCCCGCCTCATCGAGATCGTGCTGCGCGAAAGTCGTCGCATCGTCAAGATGGATCGGGGTATGCTCGTCGTCGAGACGCACCACGGATTCGTATGCGCCAACGCGGGCGTCGACCTCTCGAACGTCTCGGGCGGCGCCGTCGCCTGCCTGCTTCCGGTTGATTCAGACCGCTCGGCGGCGGAGCTGCGGGCCGGCATCGCGCAACGCGCTGGGGTTGAGCTCGGCGTGATTGTGAGCGATACCTTCGGTCGACCCTGGCGCAATGGCCTCACGAACGTGGCCCTTGGCCTGGCGGGGATGCCCGCGGTCCGATCGCACGTGGGGGAGCGTGACCCGCATGGCTACGACCTGCGGCTTACCGAGCTGGCGGTCGCCGACGAGATTGCAGGCGCTGCCGAGCTGGTCATGGGCAAGATTGATGGACGGCCGTTTGCCGTGGTCCGTGGCTTCGTGGCGTCCGGCGAGGGAACCGGGCGTTCGCTCGTTCGCGAAGCCTCGCTCGACCTGTTTCGTTAGCCCTCAGAGCCGATGCTGGATGACCAGCAAACCCAGCGAGAGCGCCGCCGCGACGCCGCCAACCACCGTGAACGCCTCGCCAATACCGATGGCCTGTGACATCACGCCGAGCGCCGGCGCAAATAGCCCTCCGAGCTCCTGGGCGACCAGGTAGTAGGCGCCGAGGGTCGTCGCGCGCCGCTCGGCTGGCGCACGGTCCAGGAGCAGCCCCTCGATGACCGGCATGCGCATCGAGCCCGCGAACCCCATGAGGATCATGATGGGGATGATGAACAGCGTCGGTACGATCGTCAGCAGCAGGAGCAGCGGCCCGGTGCAGACGAGCGTCGCGACGATGACGGGCTTCCGACCGAGGCGGTCGGAGAGCCAGCCGCCGACGGGCGATCCGACCATGCCGGCCAGATAGGGCGCGCCGACAAGGACGGCGGCCGCTGGCCGTTCGAAGCCGCGCGCATCGACGAGGTAGAGGGCGAGAAATGCCGTTGTGGCGGCGTAGAGCATCTGGAACACGATCGCGACGCTGATGAGGCCTCCGACGACGCGGAAGACGCCGGCAAGCTCGTGAAAGAGCTGGAGGCCCGTCCCACCGCGCGAGCGCTCGGTTGTTTGCGGAAGCACCAGCATGAGGCCGAGCCCAGCGATCACGGGCGCAACCGCGAACGCGAGATACGGGGTGTGCCAGGTCAGCGTCATCGCCGTCAGGCCGCCAGCGACGAGCGGGGTGGCGAGGAAGCTGAAGTTGCCGCCGAGCGTGTGCATGCCGAGCACGCTGCCGCGTCGATGCGGCGCGAAGACCTGTGCGAGGAGGGCGGCCGCGGGCGCGTGATAGGTCCCGGCGATGATGCCGAGCCCGATCAGCAGGATGAGGAGCTGCGCATAGTCGCCTGCGAGTCCGATGAGGAAGCACATCGCGCCGGTCAGGATGAGTCCGACCGTGACCACGACCCGGCTGCCTACGCGGTCCGCCAGCACACCGATCGGTGCCTGCGAGAGTCCCTGGCTGACGCTGAAAGCGGAGACCAGGAAGCCAGATTGCGCGTAGCTCAGGCCAAAACTGTCGCGCATCAGCGGCAGAAGCGGCGTGAGAAGCGTGTTCGTAACGTGGTGGGTGAAGTGGCCAAACATGAACGCTACGACCAGCAAACGGTCGCGGAGGCTCGTCGAGACTGGGGCAGACGCGGCAACCGCCTCGACCAAGGGCCGACCTCCTCACAAGATAGGGGCGTCGCAGTATAGCGCGATCTCGGGGCGCGTTTTCCTGGGGAGAGTCGCTCATCTCGGGTGCTCTCGGATCGCTGCAGTGCCCTCCCGTGCTGCCTCGTATACTGCCTGGGCGGAGGAAAAATATTGATGCCTCGTACGAATCTGCGTTTCAGAGTCGGAACATGGCTGCTGCCTGTGATGCTGCTAACCAGCCTGAGCTGCACCGGTACGCCGAGCACTGGGCAACCCCCATCCGCTGGGAGTCCAGTCAACTCAGGCAGTCCGGCTCCTGGCGACGGGCCCGGCCGCGCGGTCGAAATCCAGGGGTTCGAGCACATCAACCAGGGCGATCCACATCCGCCGTACAACTCGACACCCCCCACGTCGGGAGCGCACTGGAGTATTCTTGGTGAGGCGCCCGTGCCGTGGGGCATCTACCGCCAGCCGATTCCAGATGAGGCGCAGATTCATAATCTCGAGCACGGTGGCACGATGATTCAGTACAACTGCCGAGATTGCTCGGACCTCGTAGGGCAGCTCGAGAGCTTCGGTAGCCGCTATACGGCGGCGAACCCCTTGCCACGCTACCCGCAAAGCACGAAGATTGTGGTCGCGCCCTACTACGACATGCCAACGCGCATCGCTCTAACGGCCTGGGGGCGCATCGAAACGATGGACGCCTATGACGAGGCAAGAATCACGCGGTTCGTCGCCGCCTATCGTGATAATGGGCCTGAAGCCGTTCCATAGATCGGTTCTGAGATGGGTCGCGCCTCGCGGCTAAGGCTCGGGCACGGCGTCGTCGGAACGTCACCTTGCGCGTAGCGCGCCTGGTCGCTACGATTGCGGCTGTTTTGGTACGAATGTTTGTAATGACGCTACGGTGCCGAATCAAGGGCTGCAACGGCGCATGATTAGACCCCGGTTGGTCGGCGGAGGTGCACACTGATCCCGACGTTTGGGCGGTACAAGGACTGGTACGCGCTCGAAGACCTTCGCAAGAGGGTCCAGCTCCTGCGCAATGAAATCGATCATATCGAGAAGGCGCGAGAAGCGGGTACCGAAGAGGACCTTTCACAATTCGATCGGTTCGTGCAGAACTATCGTCACAATGTCTACGACGACCAGCTCGAGGCCAAAAAGGCCGAGCTCGAGGTCCTACTTCCCCAGCTCCAGGAGCTCGAGGCGAAGAACCCTAAGGCGCCGCCCGTTCGTCCACCGAAGCCTGCCAACGCTGCCCCGGCCCGCCCGCCGATCAACTGGAAAAAGGTTGCAATGATCGCCGTGCCCGTCGTGGCGCTGCTGATCCTTGTTCCTCGCGTGGCAGCTCGCTTCCAGCCGCCCCCGCCACCGATTTACCCGCCACCGGTCGAGCTTGCGCCTGTTACCCGCCGTGACGTGCGCGAGGTTGGCGAGCTCTTTTACACAAAGGAGCTTGACTTTCCATACAAGGGAGGGACGGTCATCATCTCCGGCGAGCCGCAGGTGACGGGCCAATTCTGGGTAGACGACAAGATCATCCTTTACGTCACGCGTCCTGATGCCACGACCCAGACGTGGGAAAAGAGCTTCAACGAGGCGTGTCGGAATCAGAACCAGAGCGCCCCGCCGCAAGACATCACCAGTCTTTTTGCCCGCGGCGTGAACAAAATCAAGGTGGAGATGTGGGACGTGTGCGGCGCCCAGGTCGGCACGCTGAACAAGGTGCTGCTTACTGAGATCGAGCCTTAGGGCACGTCAATGAGCTGCCTTCACGGCGAGTAGCACCCCCATCCGGTAGGTGCCTGTCCCACATCGCCAATCGCGGTTGACGCGCAACCAATCGGCTGGAGCAAAGGCCCTAGTCCTACCCGCCTTTGTCCGTCGCCAGGTGGGAGCGGATGCTTAGGCCGGGTAAAACCGTCCCGACGATTCGGATGGTCGAAGTCCCAGAACTGTCGTCGGAGTCCGCGTAGCCGTTGGCGTTGCTGTGGAAGCGGGCGTCTGTGTCGGCTCAATCGTTGACCCAATGTTCGGACAGGAAACGGTGTAGTCCCAGGCGGTTCCAGAGCTCGAACCCGTTATCACAACCGTGACCAGCGCCGAGCCGGTGAATGGGATCGTGACTGCATTGAAACCGGAGACGAATCCGCCGGTTGTAAAGAGGAGAGGTCCCGAGGTGCCTGCGCCGAGATACACATCGGCCCGATCGGGGATCGACAGCATGTCGTAGCTAAAGAGGAACGTCCCACTCGCCACGCTGAGATCGTGGATGGTGGTCGTGACGCCGGCGCCTCCGCTGTTGGTTGCCGTGTTGCATCCAACCAGCGTCAGCGCCAGCGTGGGCGTGACCGTGATCGCGGAACCGATATTCCCGATACCGGGCACCCCGCAGACCACATCGCTATTGCCGCGGCTGGTGTTTCCGTTGAGCACCAACAGGACGAAGCACGTGGGTCCCTGCATCAGGTGCGAGGTGCTGGTGGCGCTCCCCGAGAGGACCCTGGGGGCAGTTGAGCCGCCAAGCTCGCCCAGGGGGAAGAGGATGTAGCCAGTCTGGCCGCCCTCAATCGGCTCATTCCATGTGAAGCTCGCGGTGTTCGACTGATTCAGCCGGATCGTGAAGTTCCGCGGCGTGTTTGTGAACGATCGGGTGTTCGCGAGCGTGCAGAGGTAGTCCGAGAGGAAGTTGCCACCTATGCCAGTTGGTTGAAGCACGTAGCAGAACGGCTGACCGAGAAAGCCCTGGGTTCCCGGATCGAGGAACTGCGTGGCAGTCGGCGGGAGCCCTCCACCTGGGATAACGGCCGGATTGGTGCCGGAGCGCACGAGGTTGAAGCCAGTCTGCCCGCCTCCGCCTTGCCACGTGAGCAAGCTGCCCGCTGCCGAGGGGGAGAGTGCGAACCCGGCGCCGCCCACGGCGCCGCTCGGAATAGAGACGGTCGGCGTTGGAGTTGGGACGCTCGTTGGCGCCCCTGTCGGTAGGGGCGTCGACGTGCTCGTGATCGTCGGACCGCCGCCGGTCCCACTCGTCGGCGTCGCGGTAATGGAGCCGATCGTGACCTGACCATCCGTTGCGCCTCCGAAGACGGAGCCTCCGCTCTTCGTGATGTTCGTGTTCCGCGTGCCGCCGAAGAGGAAGGCCAGGGGCGCACCGCCGGCTCCCGTGACAGCGATCGCCCTGAACGTAATCGTGGCAAGAGTGAACGAGCCCGTCACCGCCGCGTTGGCGCCGCCGCTCACGGTCGCCCCGGCCCCCGCCGCAAACCCCGCGCTGGCAGCGAAATCAATGCGCCCGAGGACATTGTCCGTCGCGTTGACGGTGACGTTGGGAAACGTGGGGCCCGGCGCGATCTGTACCCCCGCTGCGGGGCTGGTATCCACGATCTGGAGCTTGTTCGGATCGAAGTTCAGGTGAGCCTCGGCTGCATCTACGTCGCAGGCCGCGTCAATCAAGATCGTGACGGTGAACGTGGCTCCGAGCGGCTCGTTCGGGAACTGTGGCTGCAGCTTCATGGTTGCGCAGCCCGAGGTAAAGCTGCCCGCCTTGATAAAGACGTTCGAATCGTAGGAGCTATCGCCGACGTCTGCGATCGCAAGCTTGATGTGGTTCGTGACGCCGGGGTTGACGTGCGCCTGGACCGAAAGGACCGTGGTCAGCCCGTCCATTTCGGTATTGATCGATCCGCCACCGTCCTGGAGATCGTTGTTGCGATAGAACTGCTGGTTCCTTGGAGCCGCTGCGTTAGAGGGATTGCCCTGGTTCACATTGTTGATTGCAACCGGGGTGTTCGTGCCCGGAATCAATGCGACGTTCACGCCATTGACGAAGAAACCGAAGACGTCATTGAAGCCGCTTCCGACGAACTCGTTGTATTCCTCAGAGGAGAACACGTACTGGAACGAGAGGGTGTCGCCCTGGGGAACGAAATCGAATTCGAGGACCGCGGCGTCGTTGGTGGTCGCTCCCGAAACAAGCGAGTTCAGGTCGGAATCGGCTACCCCAGTGGTAAAGCTGCCGAGACTGTCCGAGATGTTTGGGCCAACAGCGCCGCGGACTCGTCCAGTCCCGAGAATTACGCCGGTGTCGATGCCGATGATGTTGCTCCCGCCGCTGAATGTGCCAGCGGAGATCGGGTCACCGGTGTACGTGGCGTTGGAGATCGTTACGCCCAGCCCACTTACGAGAGAGTTTGCGAGCTGTTGAGCCGTAAGTCCGCTGGTGAGATCGTTGATCGTTAGGGCGTCAGCCGCGGCACGCGCTTTCGGGGTACCTGGGTTCTCGGCGCGCCCAGGTTCGGGGCTCCGCTCCGCGGGGATCGGTGTAGTTGCCGCGGTTTGCGCTTCGCTCCCCGTGCCCGCGAGCGGCGCCACTAGTATCGTGAAAGCGAGGAGCAAGGGGAGCAGGTGGTGAACGCGCGGGACTCGCATGTGTTCTCCTTGGGTGCGGGGAATTGGCTACGTCCCAGTGAGGACAAGTGAGTGCAGCGGGTACCGTAACCACTCGGCCGACGGCTGTCAAGCAAAGGGGCGCCCGGGGCCAGGAAGCTCAGAGGGCTCGGGTATAGGCTGCTCGGAGGTCAAATGGCTCGGGCACAATGAGATGATCGGAGTTTCCATAGTATGCGAGTTCTACTGGCGGGTGGGGGGTCGGGTGGCTCGGCGGCGCCGGTCCTAGCCGTCGCCGAAGCGTTGCGTCTGGCAGACCCAGACGTCGAGCTCCTCTACGTCGGTACCCGTGATGGGCCTGAGCAGATCCTGGCGAAGGACGCAGGAATTCGATACGTCGCCGTCCGTGCGGGTCGGCTCCGCCGCTATGCCTCCTGGCGCAACCTGACCGATCCGATTCTGGTCGGAATTGGCTTCTTGCAAGCAATCGGCATCGCGGCTCGGTTCCGCCCCGACGTGGCGTTCGGGGCTGGCGGCTTCGCGACCGTCGCGCCGCTCCTCGCCGCCCGTCTGATGGGCGCGCGCGTACTGGTGCATCAGCAAGACGTACATCCGAGCCTCGCGAATCGGATGCTCGCGCCCATCACGAGTCGCGCAACGATTGCGTTCGAAGCGGGGGCCCCAGCCTTCCCCGGCAAGAAGCCATTGGTTGTTGGCAACCCGGTGCGGCCATCCGTGCTCAGCGGAAGCGCGGAGGAGGCACGAGCGCTCTTTGGGCTTGAAGCGGGTGTCCCCGTTCTCCTTGTAACTGGCGGGGGAACCGGTGCGCTGCGCCTGAATCAGATCGTGCACGAAGCGGCGTCGGATCTCGTGCAGGATTGCGAGATCATCCACCTCACGGGCACCGGAAAGGCGGTCGGTGGCTGGTCGCATCCTCGCTACCGCAGCTACGAGTTCATCGCCGAAGGAATGAAGCACGCGCTCGCCGCGGCGGACGCCGTCGTCAGCCGGGCGGGCATGTCTGCGCTCGCGGAGCTAGCCGCGCTGAGAAAAGCCATCGTGCTCGTCCCGATGCCAGGGTCGCATCAGGAGGCGAACGCGGCCGCCTTTGCTCGCGTGGGCGGCGCGATCACTTTGGACGAGGGTTCGCTCAGCCCGTCCCTCCTCACAGAAACCGTGCAGTCGCTTCTCCAAGATGCGGGACGGCGGCAGGCGATGGGCGAGGCCGCGGGGCGCGTGCTTCCTCCGGGGGCGGCTGAGGCGATCGCCATGGAGGTTGAGCGGCTTGCCTGAGAGCGATGGCCTATCGCGACTTGCGCTGGCGCGGTGTCAGCGCGCCCGGGGGCGGCGGTGCGATGACGACCTCCAATCCATCGGCGCCCAGTACCTCACAGCGGATCTCATCGCCCGCCCGCCAGGTGTTTACCGTCACGGTCTGGCGTCCGAGGCGCAGATTGTCAAACCGCAGCTCGTTGAGCCAGGGCATCAACATGGGGCGGACGACAAGCTTGCGATGGGGGAGGTCGGGCTCGAGGCCCAGCAGGTGCTGGAGCATGAGAAACACGGAACCGGCTGCCCACGCCTGGGGGCTGCACGAGACCGGATAGGTGGCTGGGGCTGATTGGTAGCGCCGATCGCGGCTGAAGCCGCAGTACAACTCGGGCAGCCGATAGCCAGGAAGCTGGAAGCCGGCTTCGAAAATCTCCTGGATCACGCGCAGCGCGGCATCGTCGTAGCCGCTGCGCCGCAGCCCGGCCGCCACGAGCGAGTTATCGTGGGGCCAGATCGAGCCGTTGTGGTAGCTCATTGGATTGAAGGTCGGATAGTGGCTGCTTAGCGTGCGAAGGCCCCAGCCGCAGCACATGTCGTCGGCCATGAGGCGGCGAACCGTCGCATCCGCGCGTGGACCATTGAGCAGTCCCATGAGCAGACAATGCCCGGGATTTGACGTAACGGCCGGTACCGGCGTCCCTGACCCGTCGAGGGCGAGTGCGTAGAACTGTTCATCCTCGACCCAGAACCGATCTTCGAACTGCCGCTTGCGGGCGGCCGCGGACGCGAGCAGTGCGTCCGCGCGGTCGGTCTCGCCCCAGCGCCGGAACAGCTCGGCCATGCGGGTCTCGGCCGCGAAAGCGTAGCCCTGGGCTTCGACGATCCGGATCGGCGGTTGCGCCAGCCGGCCGTCCGGGAAGGCCACCGAGTCCATCGAGTCTTTCCACCCCTGATTGTGGATCCCGCGCGTCGAGCGGGAGTGGTACTCGATGAGGCCGTCACCATCGGAATCGCCGTAGACGCGAATCCATTCCAGCGCCTGCTCCATATGCGGGCGCATGTCAGCGGCGATGTCCGGGTCGTCGGTCCACTTCATGAGCTCAGCAAAGAGAAAGACGAAGAGCGGTGTTGAGTCGACGCTGCCGTAATACGGCGTCTGCGGCACCTCGCCAAGCGCCGCCATCTCGCCGCTGCGGATCTCATGCAGGATCTTTCCCGGCTCCTCGTCTCGCCATGGGTCGACCGTCTTGCCCTGGAGTCGCGCGAGGAACCGAAGGGTGCCATAGGCGATTTCGGGGTTGAGGCAAAGCGTCTGCAAGGATGTGATGAGGCTGTCGCGGCCAAATGGGACGGCGAACCACGGGATGCCGGCCACAGGCAGCAGCCCCGTTGCAACTCGATTGACCGTGAGTCGGAGGTCACGGACACTCTGCTCGACCAGTTCGTTGAGCAGCTCATGGTCCGTGGTAATGCGCGTGCAGCCCGCGTCCCACTCGTTGTAGGTCGTGAGGATGCGGTTGAATGAGTCGTCGAGGGATGGGTACACCGTCGGGTGCCCGGGTTCCTCGCCCAGGCTCGGCGCGACGTGCATGGTAAGGGACCACGCGTCGTGCGGTTGCAAGGTCACGGTGAACGTGGCCTCGCCAAGCGGTGGTGGCGGCCCGAGGTCCTGGCGGGGATCCATCGCGCCCCCAGATGGGTATTCAACATGCGTGCCGCCAACGATCTGCGCTTCTGGTCCAAGGGCGACCAATTGGTCCGGTACGCGATCGAAGCGGATCTGCGTCGTCCGCGCGACGTTATCGAGTCCCAGGTAGTTCAGGTCGATCGCATCGCCGTGGCACTCGGGCGCTCGGATCGTCCCGCGCTGCGGTCGCTTCACATACCCCCGGACGTCGAACATGTCGCGAAAATCGGAGCCGACTGTCAGCCGGACCGTGATTGTCACGGGAAAGGCGTTGTAGCTGACGATGCCAATCCGTTCGTGCAGCCCAGCATCGATGAACCGATTGCGGCGGACGCTGAGCGTGCGTGCGCCAACCTCCTGGCCGGTTGGCAAGACTGTGGGGAGGTTGCCAAACTGAAAGTTGCTCATGAAATTCAGCTCACCCGCGCTGGAGAGGAGCTGGAGCGGGACATCTTGTATTTCCAGCTCGAAGACACTCAGAAAGCGGGTATCGCGAAAGTAGAGCCCCTGACCGTCGACCGCCTCGCGGCGGATATTTCCCTCACGGTCGGTAACGGCAAAGATCTCATTCTCTTTGAGGACGAGGCGGTCAAGCACAAGGCAATCCTAGGGGTGCGCTAGGCGCGGGTAGTCTGATGGGCTCGACGGTCAGGGGTTAGTCCGCCCCAGCGCGGCTGCCCCGTGCATGATCCCAGAGCTCCCCGCGCCGAATAGTTTGGCCGCGGGCAGGACCGACGCCGATCAAATCCGCCGGCAGCCCGACCAGCCCTTCGATTCGACGGATGAAGCCGGTGGCTTCCCGAGGCAGCTCGTCGAAGTCCATCACCGCGCAGAGGGATGTCTGCCAACCGGGCAGCTCCTCGTAGACCGGTGTGCACCGGCGCAAGAGCGCGGGATCCGATGGCAGGTGATCGATCCGAGCGCCGTCCATCTCATACGAGACACATACCTTAATCGTCTCCATCTCGTCGAGAATGTCGAGCCGGGTCAGCGCGAAACTGTCGAACCCGTTCAGGCGCGCGCTATACCGCGACGCGACGCCGTCGAACCAGCCGCAACGGCGAGCGCGGCCAGTCGTGGCGCCGAATTCGTGGGCATGCTCCCTGATGTATTCGCCCGTTGCATCGAGCAACTCCGTTGGCATCGGGCCGTCGCCAACCCTCGTTGTGTAGGCCTTGTAGACCCCTATCGAACGGCTGATGGCCCGTGGTGGGATGCCGGCGCCCTGGCACAGGCCAGCGACGGTGCATGACGAAGTGGTGACGTACGGATACGTGCCGTGGTCGATGTCCAGCAACGTTCCTTGGGCTCCCTCGAGCAAGATCAGCGCGTCCTGGTCGATCGCATCCGCGATGATCGGGGCAACGTCCGTGAGGTACGGGCGCAGCCGCTCGCCGTACGCCAGATACTCTGTGAAGATCGCATCCACCGAGATGCGTTCCGGTCGGTCGAGCGCCTGGAGCCACAGGTTCTTTTGGGCCACAACGGTCGTCAAGCGAGCGCGCAGCCGATCTGCCTCCACGAGGTCACCAACGCGAAGCCCGATGCGAGCGATCTTGTCGCCGTACGCCGGACCGATGCCGCGGCCCGTCGTACCGATGGCGTTGCCCCCCCGCTGGATCTCCTCGACCCGGTCCAAGAGCAGGTGGTACGGCATCACCATGTGCGCATGGTTGGAGATCAGAAGGCCATCAGTGACGATGCCACGCTTTTCGAGGGCGTCCATCTCGCCGATCAACGATGCGGGGTTGAGGGCGACGCCGGGCGCAATGATGTTTTTGGCCTTCGGGTTGAAGATGCCCGCGGGTACCAGGTGGAGCGCGAACTCGCCGTGGGTATTCACCACGGTGTGGCCGGCGTTATCACCGCCGTGGGCTCGGATCACGACATCCGCGTCAGCCGCGAGGTGATCGATGACCTTCCCCTTGCCCTCGTCGCCCCACTGGCCGCCGACGACTGCTACGATGGGCATCCCGGTTCCCTTCCGATCCGACTCCTGGCCGGCGCTAAGGTTGCCACTACGCTGGGCGTAGTGGCAACCGCGGCCTGATCCAGTTTCTCAAGATTCGCTTCGCTGGGTTAACGCGTTTCGATCTCCATAGTTTCTCTGAAAGTATTCCAGATAGTCGCGGCTCTCCTTGACCGGCCGCCACCACCATTCATTATCGACGTACCAGCGCACCGTCGCCTCGAGCGTCTCATCGAAAGGCCGTCCCGGTGTCCAGCCCAGCGCGCGCAGCTTGCGCGAGTCCACGGAGTAGCGCACGTCATGACCCGGCCGGTCGGGCACGTGCTGGATCAGCGTTCGCGATCGCGGCAGCGCATCCAGGACGCGCTCGATGAGCTCGATATTGTGGCGCTCGTTGCCGCCGCCGACGTTGTACGCCTCGCCAGGCGCTCCCTCGCGCAGGACCAGGTCGATGCCCGAGCAGTGATCCTCGACGTACAGCCAGTCACGCACCTGTCGCCCGTCGCCGTACACGGGGATCGAGCGATGGTCCATCGCCTCCGTGATGACGATGGGAATCAGCTTCTCGGGATACTGGAAGGGCCCGAACGTGTTCGACCCGCGCGTCACCAGCGTCGGTACACCGTATGTGACAAAGTAGGCGTGAACGAGCAGCTCGCCACCAGCCTTGCTTGCCGAATACGGGCTGCGGGGGCGGAGCGGCGCATCCTCGGGAGAGGAGCCCTCTCTTACGTCGCCGTAGACCTCGTCAGTACTGACTTGCACAAAGCGCTGGATCCCGGCTGCGCGTGATGCCTCGAGCAGCACGTAGGGTCCGTAAACGTCTGTCGTGATGAAGCCAGCCGGGTCAAGGATCGAGCGGTCGACGTGGCTCTCCGCGGCGAAGTTGACGATCGCATCCACCGAATTGACGACAGGGGTGACGACCTGCGGGTCCGCGATGTCCCCGTGAACGAAACGGTACCGCGGATTGCCCTCCAGGCCCTTCAGGTTGTCGAGGTTGCCCGCGTACGTCAGCTTATCGAGCACCACGACATTGTCGTCGCTATTCGCCAGGACGTAGCGGACGTAGTTGCTGCCGATAAACCCCGCGCCGCCTGTGATGAGGATTCTCACGAGATGTTCTCCGCGACGGGCTGCCGCGGCCAGTGATTTGCAACGTAATTGATCACATTGTTGTAATGGTCGATCGACTCGCCAGCGTCACCCCAGAAACCCTGGAGGACGTCGTACTCCATGACTCCGCGCCGGATGTACTCGTTGTTGACATCCGTGATCTCGAGCTCGCCGCGGCCCGATGGCGCAAGTTGCTCGACAATGTCGAAAACGTCCGCGTCGTACATGTAGATGCCGGTCACTGCATAGGGGGACTTGGGCTCCGCCGGCTTCTCCTCGATCCGCACGACTCGGTGGTCTTCGATGACCGGCACGCCGAGATGGATGAGGTGCTGGCGCTCGGGGATCTCCTTCAGGAGAATGCGGGCGCCGGCTTTCTGAGCGGCGAAGTTGCGGACGAAGGGCGTGAGGTCGTCCTCGACGAGGTTGTCGCCCAGGATCAGCACGCAGCGGTCACCCGCGACGAACTCGTGGGCAAGTGCCAGCGCCTCCCCGATCCCGCCCGCGCCGTCCTGGTACGCATAGTGGAGGCGCTTCAGGCCGAAGTCGCGCCCATTTGCGAGCAGGCGCAGGAAATCGCCCGCGTTATTGCCGCCCGTCACAACCATGATGTCGTGGAGGCCGGCCCGGACGAGCGCCTCGATCGGGTAGAAGATCATCGGCTTGTCGTAAATCGGCAAGAGATGCTTGTTCGTAATTCGCGTCAGTGGGTAGAGGCGACTGCCCGTTCCACCGGCAAGCACAACGCCCTTCATGGTTTGCTGGATCCTCCTCCGTGCCGGTCGCGCGTCCCGCGCCGCGGCCGGCATGCGGTCACCACCTTCGCGGTCTTGTTCCGGGACTCATTATCGACGTCACGGCCGTCATCGAGCACCGGGACCATCGCGAAAAAATATTGCACCGAGAATATGCACGCCAGCGCGCTCGAGCTGCTCCTTGGCCCGCGTTCCGTCTGCTCGACGCGTGCCCCGCCCACTCAGGACCAGGATCGCGGTGTCGATCCAGCGGGATACCAGGATCGCGTCCGGACCCTCCGAAAACGGGGCGCAGCTTATGAGGACGAGATCCGCGTCGGTTGTTGCCGCCTTCACTGCATCGCTCACGTTCTGTCGCGCCAGTACGTCCACGCCGCCGCTGCTGGACGGTCCGGCAGGTAACACCGCGAGACCCGCGACGTCCGTGGGCACGAGGCACCCGGCCGGCTCGCTGCCACCAGCGATTGTGCTCAAGCCTCGGACATTCTCGACGCCCAGGAGTGCGTGCAGCCGAGGGCGGCGAAGGTTGCAGTCCACGAGCACCGTACGCGCACCGGTCGCGGCGGCCGCCACGGCGAGGTTAGCCGTTGCTATGGGGCCGTCGGCGCTGGCATCAACGGCAACCACCATCATCCGGCGAGGAGCATCCGCGGCGTGCTCGTCCGGTAAGACGGTGGTCAGCGCCAGCCGATAGGCGTTTGCCGCCGCCCCTTCGGGGGCCTGAAGCATGACCAGCCGCGCGCGACTATCGGGTTCGCCGCGGTCTCGTCTCCCGATCATCCATACGCTCCGGGATGCATAACGTGTACGGCCACGGGCCTGCACGCGGGACCGGACACGACACTACGGTCTGTGCCGCAAATGATGGCGCTCATGGGCTTACCGGGGATAGCGCGGGATCTCCGCCAAAACAGGTACGCCCAGCACGTGCTCGACTTCGCGCGCGGTGCGAAACCGCGTATCGACGTAATCGACCAGAAAGGCGACAAACAGGCCGAACAATAGCCCAAAGGCCACGCGCAGGCCAATGTCCATGAGTTGACTGGGGGTGGTCGTTGCCGCTCGTGCGGTCGGCGTATCAATCGATACGATCTGCGCTCCGTCCTGGCGGAGCTGCGCAAGATACTTGGGTCCCGTGGCGCGGAGGACCTCCTCGACGGCGGCTGCGATCCGCCGCGCGCTCTCGGGGTTCCCGGCCTGCACAGTGACTTCGAGAATTCGGTGGGTTTTGCGGGTTCGGACGACTTCGCGGAACGACCCTTTGCTCACTTCTTCGTTCAGGTGCTTGGAGACGTCCGAGGCGAAGGCATCGCTCTTGATGACCTCAGTGAGGTCGTCGGCGAGGTACTCCGAGGCCAGCCACGCGTAGTAGTCCCTGAAGTAGTTGTAGGGAGCCGCGTCGGCCGTGTTGTTTGCGTAAACGCTCACGGCCAGACGAACGGTGGATTCGTACGAGCGGGGGCCGCGTAGCGTGAGGCCCGTCGCGACGAGCGCTACGATGACCGTCGTAAGGGCGATGATCTGCCATCGACGCTGCAGAACGCCGCCGTAACCGCGAAGCTCCAAGTGAATCCGCTCGTTTCCCGATCGCTGCCTGATCCCTGCCCGCGCGGCGTCCCCTGAGTCTCAGCGGGAACAAAGTGGGGAGGGCGGGCCGGCGGATCGCGCCGGCCGAACTATACCGAGGCGCCCTCGGGGGTCGCAACCGCGAGCGCACCGCGATGCTCGACCAAGGCGCGCTCGACGTAGCTGACGATCTGCTCGCGGAACGTGGCGGTATCGAACTTCATCGCATGGGTCCGAACCCCTACGGGATCGTACGAATCGCCCTCGAACCGGCCCAATGCATCGGCGAGTGCATCGACGGACTGGTGGTGGAAAAAGCGCCCGGTGCCCGCGGCGACCGTATCGAGCGCACCACCCGCGGCGTAGGCGATGACCGGCCGCCCCGCCGCCATGGCCTCCACGGGTGCGATGCCGAAATCCTCCTCGCCGGGGAAGATGAACGCCCGGCAGTGGCCGAGTGCCGCATGGACCTCCTGGTCGGATAGGCGGCCCTCGAACTTCACGGTCGGGCCGGCCATCGCCATCAGCTTATCGCGATCCCGACCATCGCCGATGACTCGCAGCGGCAAGCTGAGGCGTGAGCAAGCGGCGACGGCGAGATCGATGCGCTTGTAGGGGATGAGGCGAGACACGACAAGGAACTCATCGCCGTGTTCGGTCCCCATGGGGATGTGCGACGCGTCGACCGGGGGAAAGATGAGGTCGGCGGAGCGCCGGTAATACTTCGTGATGCGATCGACGACGACGCGGGAGATGCCGATGAAGCGGTCGACGCGCTGGGCTGAGGTGACGTCCCACATTCGCAGGTAATGGATGACCGGTGGCAGGAGGCTGCGAGCTGAATTTCTAAGCTGCTCGCGTTGCACGTACCCCTCGTAGCTCCACGCCCACCGCATCGGCGAGAGGCAGTAGCTCACATGGAGCGTGTTCGGGGGCGTGATGACGCCCTTCGCCCAGGCGCTGCTATTGGACAGAACGACGTCGTACCCAGAGAGGTCGAACGACTCAAACGCGAGTGGATAGAGCGGCAGCAACGCTCGGTGGACCCGGCGCGATCCGGGAATCCGCTGCAGGAAAGAGGTTCGAATGTCCCATGACTGGAAGGCCGGCGGCATGATGGCAGGGTCGAGCAACGACGTGTATATGGGCGCATCGGGATAGAGATCATGGAGGACTTCGAGTACGCGCTCCGCGCCGCCGTACTGGTTCAGGTAGTCGTGGACGAGAGCTACGCGCACCGGCTAGAAGGCGCCGGCCGTTGCGACAACCGCCGGGATCGTCCGGAGCAGGATCTGCAGATCGAGGCCGAGCGACCAGTTCTCGATGTAGTAGATGTCGAGCATCACCATCTCTTCGAAGCTCAGCGTGCTGCGGCCGCTCACCTGCCAGAGGCCGGTCAGGCCAGGCACCACTTCGAGCCGCCGGCGATGCCATTCTTCGTACGACTCAACCTCCGAAGGAATCGGGGGCCGCGGACCAACCAGGCTCATGTCCCCACGGAACACGTTCCAGAGCTGGGGGAGCTCGTCGATGCTCGTTCGTCGGAGCAGCCGACCAACCCGCGTCAGGCGCGGATCTGCGCGCATCTTGAAGATGGGCCCGTCCGCCTCGTTGAGCGCGCGGAGCTGCTCGAGCTGGGCCTCGGCGTCCTGATACATGGACCGGAACTTGTAGCAAACGAATGGCGCCCCGCCTTTGCCCAGCCGAATCTGCTTGAAGAACACGGGCCCCGGCGAGCTCAGCCGAATGGCCAGGCTGACGATCGCGAAGAAGGGCGCCAGCAGCAGCAGCGCCATGGCGCTCAGGCTGGCATCCGTCACGCGCTTCACGACGAGATTCCAGCCGGAGATGTTGGTTTCCTTCACCCCGAAGACGGGGATGCCGCAAAGGTTGTCCAGGCGGACGTGGCTGAGCCGCACGTCGAATAGGTCAGGAACCAGGCTCACGCTCACGCCGTCGCGGCGGCAGTGCTCCAACACCCAGAGCGCGTCCTCGTGCTGCGATGATGGCAGGGCCACGACGACGCGGCTGGCCTCTAGCTCGTCGATGAGGGTGGGAAGCTGCTGGATCGAGCCGAGCGCGCGGAAGCGTCCGAAGTCCGTGCGGACCGCTTGATCGACGAAGCCGACGACCTGGTAGCCCATGTGATGCTCCTGCGTGAGCATCTGCATCACCATGCGCGCCAGTCGGTTGTTGCCGACGACGATCGCGCGCTGGGTGCCGACGCCGGCCCGGTACATCTGCGCCCGCAACGAACGAAGGGCCGCTCGGCCGACGATCGTCAAGAGGAGCGCGAAGAGCCAGGCGTAGATGATCGTCAGGCGGGAGAACGCCGGCAGGCGCAACAGCGAGGCAAGGGCAAACACGAGCATTGCTGCGACGGCCGTGCTCCCGATAACCGACATCGCCTCCGCCGCGGGGGACGACGCCCGGGTCATCCGGTAGCTCCCACGCATCTGGTAGCCCACAAGGCAGAAGACGACAAACAGGAGCCCTACCGGGAGGTAGCCGAGCAAGTCGACGAAGCTCTCGCCGGGCACATCGCCACCGATCTCGTACTGGTATCGCAAGGCCCAGGCGACAACGATTGCGAGACTGACCATCACCGTATCGGTGAGGACGAGCGCGGCGATGTGGAGGCGGCGGAGGAGTGTGGCGTTGGCTCGAATGCGCTGCCAGATCGAATTGGCGGCGAGCGGGCCGGATGTCGTCGACCGCGCGACGCTCATGAGCCGCTCACTTCCCGGTAAACAGCAAGCGTTTCCGCGGCCATGCGCTTCCAGGTGAACGTGCTCGCCCGCCGGGGGCCGCATTCCGCAAGCTCAGATCGAAGCGACGGATTCGCAATCAGACGTTGCATGGCATCCGTGATGGCGTCCGTGTCCTTTGGGTCGACGAGGATTCCCGCATCGCCAACCACTTCCGGGAGGGAGGAAGAGTCGGAGGTGATCACCGGTGTCCCGCAGGCCATGGCTTCAAGTGGGGGAAGCCCGAATCCCTCGTACTCGCTCGGGTAGACGAAAAACGTCGCCGCATTATACCAGAGGGGCATTTCTTCTTCCGGAACGTAACCAACGTAACGGATATCCATCGCGTAGCCGCTGCGCTCGACCTCGGCGAAAATCGCCTCCTCGCCCCAGCCTTTTCCGCCCGCGAGCACCAGCGGGGCAGCCGTCTCCCCGCGGCGACGCAGCTCGGCGTACGCCTGGACCAGGCGACCGACATTCTTGCGCGGCTCCATGGTGCCGAGGTAGAGGATGAAGTCGTCGGGCAGGCCGCGTCTCGCGCGGAACTCCGCGAGCTCGATCGTCCCCCGCAGCGGGGTGAATCGGCCTTCGACCCCGCAGTAGATGCGCCTAACGCGCTCCTCCGGTACGCCCAGCAACCGGATGACGTCGCGCCGCGTCGCGTCCGAGATCGTGATGATCCGGTTCGCCTTGCGGGCTGCGAGCCGGACGGCCCAGCTCAGGTACGTTCGATTGCCCCGGTTGAACGCCTGGGGCATCAGAAGAAATGTCAGGTCCAGAATCGTCGCCACCGCGGGTCCGCGCCAGGCCGCGGGGAGCGCGTTCACGGTCCCGTGCAGCAGTCCGATTCCGTCGCGTCGCAGCCGTCCGGGCAGCACAAATTGCTCCCAAATGATGCGCGCAGCGGCCCGATCGGTAGGAAATCGGGTGGTGGCAAGCGAGAATTGGGGTGTCGGCGCGAGCTCCGCGGGAGCGTGACGCGCGCCGACGTACGAGACGAATTCTTCGGGTTCAGCAGCCTGCCGCAGCTCGCGCAGCAGGTTGTAGACGTATCGGCTGGACCCAGCAGCGTGGTACGACTGGCTCGTCGAGAGCTTCTGGGCGTTGATGCCTATCCGCGGGAGACCGCCAGAGGGTGACACGCCCGGAGTCTAACGGACCCATCAGGGGAGGGCAATGGAGTCTGGCACAGGAGCCGGCCTCATGCGGGCCGGCGTTGCAGAACTGAGACTTTCTCGGAGCGCGGGGGTCAGCGGTCGACAACGACTCTGGCAGCCAGCGTGGTCCTGGGGTGGCGTCCTCGGCGTCATGCTGTGCACCGGGGCATTGTCGGGAGTCATTGGGTTGGCTGCTGCTGCCGTCGTCACAGAGTCGGTGCCGACACGGCTCATCGCGATGTTCCTCGAGGTGCCCATCCTCCTCGTGTTTGGGACGTGCCTGCTCGGGACCTGGCGCTGGTTCACGCTGACATATGCACTGGCCCCGACCGCCCTCGAAATTCGCTATGGAACCCGGCGGCTCCGCCTTCGGTACGAAGACATGACGCGCATAGCCTTGCCCGAACCGAACGGCAACCGTCCCGGAACCTGGCTCTGGCCGGGCGTGCCTGCAGGCGATGAGCGGGTGAGCGGCGGCCATCTCGCCCGTTGGTGGGGGACTACCCAGCGCCCCGAATCCCGAGTTCTCGTGGAGACGACCAGCGGCGTATACCTGCTCACACCGACCACGCCCTTGGCGTTCAGCGAAGCGCTTCGAGGCAATCTGCGCGGCCACGTCGCGCCTGTGGCGGCGCCGCTCCCGAGGGGCGGCTGGCTCGAGCTCGTGGCGAACGTCGACCCTTGGTTCCGCTTGCTTGCTGTGATTGCCCTACTCGTCGCGGCCGTTGGGATCGCCGGCGAAGGGCTCGCACTCGGCGCCGCGACCCGGCACAGTACGGTGGCGGCTCTCGGTTTGCTCGTCAATATCGTTCTTGGCGGAGTGGTGGTTCGGCAGTTTCCCCACGCCGCGCGGGTCGCGATGGGCGCGACGCTGGCCCTCGAGTTTCTGGGGGTTCTGCTCTAAACTCTAAGGGCCGCTGCGCGTACAATCTGGCTAGTGGATTGCCGAGTTGCGGCCTCCGCTTCGGATTTTCGTCAACACTTGCTTGGAGGACCTGTTGAGCGCACCTGCGCCGTTTGCCCCCAGTGATGTCGCCATGTTCATCGACTGGGAGAACATCAAGTACAGCCTGCTGAACCGGGATAACCGACTGCCCAACGTGCAAGCGCTGAAAGAGGCCGCCGGCCGTTTTGGGCGCGTGATCACGGCGAAGGCGTACGCCAACTGGCAGGAGGGCCAGAATCTCCGCGATCCCAACGACCTCTACTCCGTTGGGATCGAGCCCATCTACGTGCCGACGATCTTCATCGGTCCTGGCGACTCGGGCATCGATGGTGGCCTGCGGCGCAAGAACTCGGTCGACATCAAGCTCGCCGTCGACGTCATGGAGTTCGCGCATGCGGGCTCGGCGGTCCAGACGTTTGTCTTTGTCACGGGCGACGGCGACTTCATTCACCTCGTCAATGCGCTCCGAGCGCGCGGCAAGCGTGTCGTCATCATCGGCACGTCCTGGAATACGAGCTGGCAGCTCACCAGCAGCGCCGACACGTTCATCGCGTATGACGTCGACGTCGATCCGATAGCGCCGCGGGTTCAGCAGAAGCCGGCGCAGCAGACCTCGATCGACGAGACGTTCAAGGTGCTCGCCGAGGTCGTGAAATACGTCCGCGAGAAGCGCCGCCCGAACGTTTTTGCCCAGGTCAAGCTGCTGCTCGCCACGCGGCTTGGCAGCTTCGACGAGCAGACGTACGGGTACTCCAAGTTCAAGGACTACATGAAAGAGGCCGAGCGCCGCGGCTACGTCAAGACCCAGACCGTCGGTCTGACGGACCGGGTGTATATGCCAGACGAAGAGATCGAGTCGGGACTCGCCTCGGACACGCCGCAGGAGGTCGAGAGCGAAGTCGCGGAGGCTACGGGTGACACCCGGGTGATCCGGGCAGGACCGCCCCCGCGGCAGTCGCCGCCACAAACCGCGGGCCGGGGCCTCGATCCGGCCGACGAGCAGACGCTGACGGCGCTGATCCGCTTCATCGACATGCTGGAGCAGAGCAGCCCGTTCATGTCGTTCAACTACATCGTGAACCGCGCAGCGGAGTCGCGACTCGTCCAGATGTCGATTGGGGAGATCTCGGGCCTTATCGACCGCGCCATCCAGGACGGAATATTCCTCACGGACAGCCGGACGATCCTGGACCGGGTGACGGGCGAGTACCGCGACATCAACATCTTCCGGCTCAATCGCCGCCATCCGCTCGTCGCGAAATCGCTCAGCGAAGAGGGTGCGTTGGAGATGTCTGGGGTTGGCGGGGCCTAACCCAATCTATCCCCATAAGGGTTCAGTGGAATGGGAGGTGCGTTCCGTTCGCCCTGCGGCTGCGTTTCGGGCTAGCCGCGGATCTCGCTGAGGGGTGGGAGGACGAAGTCTCGGCCGAGCACCACGCGGATGTCGGCGTCGGAGTCCGTGGGTGTAGCCCGCACGACCGCCCTTTCGGTGAGGCCGAGGGATTGCAGCAGGACCTGCACGGTACGAGGCTTGTCCGCGTAAACGATGACCTGCGTCGTCGTGACGTCCCCGGCCGGCGGCGCGCCGATGCGGATGATCTGGAGGCCCTCTCCCGCGAGGCGGTCGCCGGTCTCGGCCAGGAGCTGGAGCGGCGCGCCCGAGGTTGCCGTCTCGATCTTCGCGGCTTCCTTGATGAGGCGCGGATCCGCCATCGCGCGCTCGATGGCGCGCTTGATCTCGTCCTTTTTCGGCATGAGCAGCGCGGCTCCGCCGTAGCCGACCACCGGTCGGACGAGCTGGTTATCGATCTGCAGCGTGCCGAGCGCTGACGTGTCGATGTCGGTGGTGAGCTTGCCGAGGCTCAATAGCTCGGTGGTGGAGAGGTTGGTCTGGATGGAGCGCAGCCCCTGATCCACCAGCGTGGGCAGCCGTGACAACATGTTGAGGCGCAGGGCGCGGTCGCGTATCGCGAAGAGAACCTGCTGCTGGCGGGCCATGCGGCCGAAATCGCTATCGGCGTGGCGCGT
>ORMF012398721.1_pt1 | contig 46343 bp, 39 predicted proteins | sample 1779871 | NCBI WGS metagenome assembly ORMF01 (sample SAMEA104232316, study PRJEB22302) | groundwater metagenome | biome: forest; feature: aquifer; material: groundwater | place: USA | collected 2011-08-07 | depth 5.4 m
TCCGTTGCGGTCGGGAATTTCAATGAAGATGGGTATCAGGATCTGGTGACGGTAAACTGGGATAGTAATGACGTTTCTGTGCTGTTGGGTAAAGGGGATGGGAATTTTCAGCCGCAGATGTCTTTTGGCATAGGAGATGCTCCTCACTCCGTTGCCATTGGTCATTTTAATGCTAATTCAGAAATAGGAGAATACGAGCCGCCGCCAGGTGATTATTCTAAATTGAAGAAAAACTCTGATGGCACATTTAAACTTACTGAAAAAAACGGAACAGTTTCCAAATTTAACGCTAAAGGTCTTTTGGCCTTCGAAACCGATCGCAATGGAAACACAATTGCCTATACCTACAATACGGATGATTCTCTTCAAACAATCACCTATCTTGAGAATGTCACGTTTACATTTGTTTACAATTCTTCGACTAAAAAATTAGAATCGGTGACCGACAGTTCGGGACGCAATACTCAGTTTGTTGTGGACTCGAGCGGCAATCTGACACAGATTATTAATCCGGATGGGACCTCCAAATCGTATACCTACGACTCCGAGCATTTAATGACGACCAAGACCGAGGAGAATGGGAATACCACGGATTATCTCTACGACAAGTATGGCCGTATTAACGAAACACAGACCCCCGAATACGATGTCTGGAACGGAAGTTCTGTCGTACGAGATCGTGTGAGCACCCAGTATTTTCCATCGGATGTGAAGGGATTAATTAATGATCTTACAGTGGGTACACCGGATAATCCTGCTTCTTTGGTTGATCCCACAACTTTAACGGATGAAATCACCGGCGCCTGTGGATGTTCGAGTAAGAAAGGATACACCAATGCCTTTGGTTCGTGGACAGAAAGTCAGGATGGGTTAGGACAAAAAACAAAATTCACACGTGATTCCGAAAATAATATTTCGAGAATTGAATACCCCAACGGCCGTATTGTCGACATGACTTACGATGGAAAAGGCAATCTCTTGACAGCTAAAGAAAGTTATAACAGTGCCACAACCACTTTTACCTACGAGCCAACCTTTAATCAAGTGGCCTCGATTATGGATCCTCTAGGATACATTACAACGATCAGTTACGATTCTCAAGGCAATCCAATTCAGATTGTCGATGCCGCGACCACAACAACCGAGATGACTTATGATTCCCGAGGGCTTTTGACCTCGCTCACTCAAGCCAAAGGGATTGCTGATCTTGAAAATACAACCACTTTTAGTTACGATCCAACAACCGGCAATCTTTTAACGACCACCGATCCTTTAACACATCAAACCGTTTTGATTTACGATTCCGCGGGGAATTTAAAAACCATCCTCGATGCCGAAGGAAAAACAACCGCATACAACTACGATTCCAAGAATAATCATCTAACGAGCGTTAAAGATCATTTAGGAAATCTAACCCAATATCAATACGATGACCTAGGGAATTTAACCGAAGTCATTGATCCTAAATTGCAGACGACGACCTTCGCTTACAACGAACTCCATCTTCTCTCATCTATTCTTAATCCTCTCAATAAACTTAAGACCTTCACCTACGATATTGAGAGACGGTTGGGGAGGATTGTGGATGCTAAGAATCAGACGATCAAATTCGAATACGACGCGGCGCATCAGTTGAAGAAAAAGTATTTACCTGAAGAGACGGTGAGGTATACGTATGACACGGGAGGGAATCTCCTTTCTGCCAAGGACAGTGATTCATATGTGTCGTTTACTTTTGATGCGATGAATCGTTTAACTAAAGCACAAACTCTAAGCGGCGGGGTACAGCCGATCACATCGATTTCATATACGTACGATTCCAATAATAACCGTGCGACAATGGTGGATGTTGGAGGTGCGACGTTTAAATATGTTTACGATAACCTTAACCGTTTAACCGACATCGAAAATTTCGCGGGCACCACAACTTTCACGCATTACGTTTACGATGTCCTCTCCCGGCGGACAGGGCTCACGTATCCTAACAGCGCTTATACGAGCTACAGTTACGATTTAGCCTCGCAACTAAGTAATCTTACCAACAAAACGGGCTCAACAACAAATTCATCCTATTCTTATACTTACAATGACGTCGGATACAGAGACACGATGACGACTACCGCTGGCCGTCACAACTACACTTACGATGACCTATATCGGTTGAGTGTGGCAGATTATCCGGATTCGACGGATGAATCGTTCTCGTACGACGAAGTGGGGAATCGGATAAGTTCTGCCTTTGCTGGACCCCTCACCCTAACCCTCTCCCCATTTGGGAGAGGGAAGCTCAAGGAGGATTCCTCTCCCTGGCAATACAACACCGCCAACCAACTCACTGACGACGGCACCTACACCTACGAATACGACAATAACGGCAATCTAACGAAGAGAACCAAGAAATCGGATTCTTCCGTGACGACGTACACCTACAACTCCGAGAACCAGCTGACTCAAATCACTTCCGGCTCAAACACATACAAATACGCCTACGACGGGCTTGGCCGAAGGATTCAAAAGGATGTGTCCGGCACAATCACGAAATACGTCTACGACAATGAAGATATTGTGGCGGAGTATGCTGGTACAAGTACGACACCGGCGGCAACTTATCTTCACGGCCATGGGATTGACGAACCAATCTACATGTCCCGTTCTGGTGTAACGTATTACTACCATGCCGACGGGTTAGGTTCAATTACGGAATTGACCAACTCCACCGGCACGGTCTCCCAATCTTACAAATACGACGCCTTTGGGAACATCCTCTCGCAGACGGGATCGCTCGTAAATCCATTCACCTACACCGGTCGTGAGTTTGATGCGGAGAGCGGACTTTATTTTTACAGAGCTCGCTACATGGATCCGAAGATTGGAAGGTTTTTGCAAGAGGATCCGATTGGATTTGAAGGAGGGGATATTAATCTTTATCCTTACACTTTCAATAGTCCGATAAACTTTACAGATCCTTCCGGTTTAATTGTTCCTGGCGACCCCGATCCGTCCGATGAAATAGCAATTCTTTTAATCTTGAAAAAAGTTGCAACAAAAGGTATACGTTGGGTTAAAAATAATATTCAAATTGATGGTCCACTAGGCATGAGGATTTGTCAAATCCGTTTCAAGAAACAACCTATTATTCGATTAGATTACGGGCCATATAAAGGAACCCACGGAAAGCCTAGATTGCACTTGCATTTCCCTAAATTGTTGCCGGATGTACATATACCTCTTGATCCTAGAATACTTTTTGATTAGGTGGAACAATTAATGTAAATACGATAATGAGGGAATAATATGTCAATTAATTTTGGATGGGAAAAGTTTGCAGATGATCTTGAACTATTGTTAAATCATAAAATATCTGAAAATGAAATACTGGATAAGTATGAACATGCACATCAATCTGGGAAGGACATAGATTATATTCTTTGTAACTTATCTCATTTCTTATCAGATGGAGATATTCGTAAAAAAGACAGTGAATATAGAGATATGCAAGAACAAGAAATAAAAAAGCTCATCAATTTAATCCGTAAAGGCGATATTCAGAAAGCAAAAAAAATTGACTTCTTGCATGATTCAAGGGAACACGAATTAAAAGGGCACAAAAGAAGGCACAAAGAAAAAGTATTACAGCGGCAAAACCAAGCGGGACGGGGTTTAAAGTGTTAAAGTAGGAGTCAACTATGCCAACATACCAATATGAATGTAGCCAATGCGGCCATGATTTTGAAGCTCTCCAATCCATGACCGACAAAAAGTTGAAAAAATGTCCAAAATGTGGGAAAAATGCTCTTGATCGGCTTATCGGAAGAGGGGTAGGGATTATTTTTAAAGGCAGTGGTTTCTATGAAACCGATTATAAAAGGAAAGAGTCCCGATGTCCTGCAGAAAGTACAGGACGTTCTAAGGGAGCATCGGAGCCAGCCCAAACAGCAGGATCAGCCAAGAAACCAGCCGGCAGTTGTCATGGTGGTCTGTAAAAAAATATTCAGATTTTGGTTTCCAGTCATTGTTTATTCTGGTATTATTTATCTTGGGTCTTCTATCCCCGGGAAAATAGCCTCTTCCCCGATTCCTTATTTAGATAAAATACTCCATATTTTGGAGTATGCCCCTTTTGGGTTTTTGATAGGAAGGGCTCTTTTTCGCGTAAAATCTGGAAGGATGGAAGCAAAAATTCTTGTGATTGCGGTTATGTTTTTTTGTTTTTTGCACGGTTTATTTGACGAATATCATCAATCCTTTGTCCTTAACAGAGATTCTTCCCTGTGGGATGTTTTAGCGGATACAGCGGGTGGATTTTTAGGAGGGATAATTTTTTTGTTTAGACAAAAGAGAAAGGATATTTAAATAATCATGTCTCAAATCAAGCCTTTCCAAGCTATCTTTTATAACCCCGAAAAAGTGAAAGATTTTTCTAAGGTGGTCTGTCCCCCTTACGATGTTATCTCCAATGAAGAGAGAGAGAATTATTTCAACTTAAGTCCTTTTAATTTTGTTTATATTGATTTGGGGAAAGAAAAATTGACCGATGATAAGACGGACAATAAATATACGCGGGCCAAAGAAACTTTTAAAGGCTGGCTTCAAAAGAGTATTATGGTCCAAGATGAAACCCCCAGTCTTTATTTTTATAAACAGGATTATAAAGTTTTTGGCCAACACTACGGTCGATTAGGTTTTATTTCTTTGATGGAACTTCCGGATAGCAAAGAATCGCGTATTTATCCGCATGAGAACACGCATGATAAAGCTATCCAGGATCGATTAAAACTGTGTTCCGTCCTTAAGGCGCAGTTAAGTTCTATTTTTGTTTGTTTTTCCGATCACCAAAAAAGAGTTGAAAAAATTTTCAATAAACATATCGTCTCCGATGATCCTATTGCCGACGTGGAAGATGCCGATCATGTCCGTCATAGATTGTGGCGGTTGACCGACCCTGATCTGATCAAAGAGATCAAAGATACGCTTTTCGATCAGCATCTTTTTATCGCGGATGGGCATCACCGTTTTAAGATGGCCCTCGAATATCGTGATTTAAGGTTGAAGTCAAGAAGCGCGTCGAACGGCCAAGAACCTTTTAATTATGTGATGACTTATTTTACGAATATTGATTCTAAGGATTTGCAAATTTTGCCGATGCACCGGATTGTTAAACATCTTCCCCTCGGCCTCGACTTTTTAGAAGAGTTTTTTAGGATAGATAAGGTAAAAACGAGGGAAGATCTTTTAGTTTTACTGGCTCAAGCCGGAAAAAATGAGAAAGCTTTTGGTTTGTATACGAGGGAGGGGATTAAACTTCTTCGATTGAAGAATAAACTTCTCGTTGAAGAGAATATTCATGAAGGCTCATCCGAGTATAGAAATCTTGACGCCGTTATTTTAAAAAATTTAGCCTTTGATAAATTAGGCATTGTTTCCGAGGACATTATTTACACGAAGGATTTTCAGCAATGTATTTCTATGGTGGATAATAGGGAGGCTGAGGCAAGTTTTATCCTTAATCCCGTCAAGATTTCTCAATTGAAAGCGATTGCCTTAAATGGCGAGAAAATGCCGCCTAAAACAACTTACTTTTATCCTAAAGTGTTATCCGGACTAACGGTTTATCAAATGGAATAGGTGAGGATGTCGCTTTTTGGAAGAAAAAAATATACCCTCGTTACATTAAAACGCAAGGACATTCCCGTTGGTCTTTGGACAAAATGTCCGGAATGTTCGGCTCCTGCCTATAAAAAAGAACTGGAAACAAATTTTAACGTCTGCCCCAAATGTGGGTATCATTTTTCTCTCACGGCTCATGACCGCATTGCGCTTCTCATAGATAAGGCAAGTTTTCAAGAAACAGATGCTGGTTTAACTGCCCTAGATCCTCTCAATTTCAAAGGTCCTAAAACTTACAAAGAAAAATTGGAAGAAGATCAAAAGGCAACGGGACTTAAGGATGCCGTTATCACCGGGACAGGGAAGCTCCAAGGCAAATCCGTCGCTATTGCCGTTACGGATTCTAGATTTATTATGGGCTCCATGGGATCGGTCGTCGGAGAGCGAATAACTCGTCTGACGGAGTTAGCCACAAAGAATAAATTACCGCTTATTATTGTTTCGGGTTCGGGCGGCGGGGCTCGTATGTATGAAGGGGTTTTTTCTCTGATGCAGATGGCTAAAACTTGTGCAGCCTTAGCCAGGCATCATGAGGCCGGATTTTTGCATATTTCTATCTTAACTAATCCTACCATGGCCGGCATTATGGCGTCTTTCGCAGGTGTTGGTGATATTATCATGGCTGAACCTAAGGCTTTGATAGGCTTTACCGGCCCTCGCGTTATTGAACAAACTATTCGTCAAAAACTTCCCCAAGGATTTCAGCGCTCCGAATTCCTATTGGCTCATGGCTTAATTGATATGATTATTGATAGAAAGGATTTGGTTGCTACCCTTATCCGAATTCTTGATTATACGAATAATTCAAAAGTAACCGTTAAGACAGACAAAGAGAAATAATTTGCAACTTTGAATGTTTTTATATAAAATGAAACCTGTTTATTAAGCAGTGTTTATATGTTTTAATCCGTGAGGAGTTTAAATTTATGGCCCAAATATCTTTAAGAGAAATATCCAAAGTCTACCGAAGCGGCATCAAAGCTGTTGATAGAGTCTCTTTAGGCGTGGAGAACAAAGAATTTATGGTTCTTGTCGGCCCTTCCGGGTGCGGCAAATCCACAACCCTGCGAATGATTGCCGGGCTTGAAGAGATTAGTGAAGGAAAAATTTGGATTGGGGATCGGTTGGTCAATGATGTCCCGGCCAAAGACCGTGATATCGCCATGGTCTTTCAAAATTACGCCTTGTATCCGCATATGACGGTCGCCGAAAATATGGCCTTTGGTCTTAAATTAAGAAAATATCCCAAGAATGAAATTGTCCGCCGAGTGAATGAAGCGGCGGATATTTTAGGTATTAAAAAATTGTTAGACAGGCGGCCTCGTCAACTTTCCGGAGGGGAACGTCAGCGCGTTGCTTTGGGAAGAGCCATTGTTCGTAAACCCCTTGTATTTTTATTTGATGAACCGTTAAGTAACTTAGACGCTAAATTGCGCGTTCAAATGCGCACGGAGATTCATAAATTGCGCTTAAGATTGCAAACCACTTTTATTTATGTTACGCATGACCAGACGGAAGCCATGACATTAGGGGACCGAATTGTTGTCATGAAAGACGGGAAAATTCAGCAATGCGCCGATCCAATGACGATTTATGATAAGCCGGCTAATAAATTTGTGGCCAGTTTTATCGGTTCGCCTCCCATCAATTTGATGAATGGCCGGATTATTAGGAAGGAAAGAAAATTTTATTTTGAAGAAGGAAAATTTCAGGTAAAACTTGTCGAGGAAATGTTTAAAGCCGTTGAATCTTACGAAGGCAAAGAAATTATTTTTGGTATCCGGGCTGAGGATATTTATGATAAGCTATTTGTGTCGGAGGCCCCTCCCGAGAATACCATTCGGGCAACATGCGAAGTCGTTGAGCCGTTAGGGTCCGAGGTATTTTTATATTTGAATTCCGGCAAAAGTCAATTTATCGCCAGAGTCGGAGCGCATAATCGACCTGAGGTGAACCGCGAGATGGATCTTGTCTTTGATATGAGTAAGGTGCATTTCTTCGAGCGGGAAACCGAAAAAACAATTATTTAAGGATTCTTACCCTTGTTGTATCGGAATTTCATTTTAAAATCCTGATACAACCCCCGTGCTTGTTTTGCGAGGCAAAACTACGGGGTTATAGTGCATGAGCGAAGCGAATGCCTATCTCGTCTTGGACGGGTAAATTACTTTCTCCCCTTGTAGCTGGTTTTTTTGTTATCCCTCTTACTATCTTCTTTACTGCCGCCACTTTTTTTTATTCTTCCCTTTTTCTTTCTCTCATTGTAAGTCTTTGTCTTATGCTTGTTGCGTTAAGTTGTCTCCATTTTCAGCTTCAAAAAAAAGAAGCGGACGCGCAATCACAGATTCAAGACATTGTGGAATGTAATAATCTCGTCGAAGTTGAAATTAAGCGAGAACAAGCATCCATGGAATCTTCTCGCAAAAAAATTGTTCAATATATGGAACTCAAAGGACTCACGGAGTCTTTAAGTTTGTGTCTTTCCCTGGAGGATACTTCAAAAACACTGTGCGCGGATTTAAGTAAATATTTTATTTCCGAACAAATAACGACGATCCTATATCTTTTCCATTCTCGCGTAGGGCAATTGGGGATTATTTCTTCTTACGCGGGGCAGAGGCCAGTTAATGTTAAGGCTAAGCAAGGAGATATCTTTGACAATTGGGTTATCAGAACCTTACAGCCTTTATTTATTGGAGATACGAGAAGCGATTATCGTTTTGATATGGATAAAATTTTATCGGAGGATAGCCGTGTCATTAGGTCTTTAATGAGCGTCCCTTTAAAGATTGGCCATAAAATTATTGGGATTCTACGTTTAGATCATCCACAAGCCCATTATTTTCATATGGATGATTTGAGGCTTCTAACAACCATCGGAGATTTAGCGGCGGTGGCTATTGAAAACGCCCAATTGTATGAACAGATAGAACAATTGGCGATTAAGGATGGATTAACTAATCTTTATCTTAAGCGTTATTTTTTGGACCGGATGTCTGAAGAGATCGCGCGACAGATGCGCCATAAAACCCAATTATCTTTTCTGATGATGGATTTGGACAAATTTAAAGAATACAACGATCGGTTTGGCCATACGGCGGGGGACATTGTTTTAAGAACAATAGGTCTTATTTTAACTAACTTTTTTAATAAGCCGGGAGATTTAATTTGTCGCTATGGTGGCGAGGAATTCTCTGTCTTATTGCCCGATTGTCCCAAGGCCAAGGCTTTAGAGTTGGCTGAAAAATTAAGGGAAAAAATTGAAAAACAAACTATTCTTTTAAGACGACAAAAAACGCGCGTTACAATTTCTGCCGGAATTGCGACTTTTCCCAAAGACGCTCAAAGCAGAGAAGAGCTTATTTCTAAAGCAGATCAAGCTTTATATAAAGCCAAACAAGAAGGACGGAACAGAATTTTTTCAGCTTAAGGGGAGTTTAAATGCCTTTTTTATTTTATCTATTTATTATCATTTACTTAGGCGCGTTTATTCTATTCTTGAGAAAATTAAGGTGTCAATTTGAACAGCGTAAACAAAAGATGATTTTAGAAATAAAAGAGAAAGAACAAATATTGACCGGGCAAAGAGACGCTTTGTTCAAAGAAAAAATTGATTTAGAAAGCAAGGTATTGGAAGTATTCATTTTATATGAAATCACCAAAGATATTACGAAAACATTTCACGAAGAGGAAGCGTTTAACATTTTTAAGAAAAGCTTGAAAGAACATATTGATTTTAAAGAATGTCGTCTCTTAGAGGCTCTTCCCAAAGAGATAAAAGAGCTAGGACAAGCTAAAGATCAGTTTATATTTACTCTTCAGGAGAAAAATAGGGAATTGGGTTATTTAGTTGTTGATCAACTGTCCCAGGAAGATGAAGAAAAAATGAAGATTCTCGGTCATCAATTTGCTCTGGGGTTAAGACGGATTAAGCTTTATAAAGAAATTGAAAAAATCGCCATCACGGATGGAATCACGGAATTGTATACCCGTCGCTATTGTCTGGAACGCCTTAAAGAGGAAGTCAAGCGTTCTCAAATGCGTAAGATTCCAATGTCTTTTTTGATGATCGATGTGGATTTTTTTAAGAATTTTAATGATACGTACGGACATTTAACAGGAGATCAAATTTTAAGTAAGTTGGGAGCTATTATTAAAGAAAATATTAGAGAAATTGATGTCGCTGGCAGATATGGAGGAGAAGAATTTGCTATCATGCTCCCTGACACAGATCGCAAAGGAGCTCAGTTCGCGGCTGAGCGTATACGTCAGGCCGTAGAAAGGGCGGATATTAAAGTCTACGATAGAATAGTGCAGGCCACATTAAGTATTGGGATCTCTGTTTTCCCTGAGGATGCAGAGGATATGGAAGAGTTAATAGACAGGGCTGACTCCGCTCTTTATATGGCTAAAAAGATGGGTAGAAACAGGATATGTTTTTTTGGTATTTATGATGCCAAAGAATAAATCTATAAAGTAAATTTGGCATTGACACAATGGCAGATTTTTGGGGTGGGTCCCGTATATTTACGCGAAATACATTGGGAAAAACGTGCCCAATTTAGCGGTCACTACAGCGGATATCGACTTTGGCGTTGTGGGTAAAGATTCTAAAGGCAAGAACACCATCGCATCGTATGTCCAAAGATTTGGGTACGGAAAACGTCATGTTTCAATGGACAGGATGGTCCCCTTTGTCCCAATCGTGAAAGATAATCTTATCAACGAGGTAAATTTGCGCAAGTATTTTAGGGACGTGGATTCGCAAGGTCCCTTCTTGGTTGAACAAGAAAACGGGCCGGATGAATTTATTCATAATAACCTGCTGAGAGTGATTGACAAACCCAAGAGAGTATGCTAATTTGGCGGATGATGAATAGACGGATATTTTTCATTTTTTGTCTTCTTTGGGGAACCTTTTTTTTAAATCCAGTCCCAAGCCCCGCCTTTTGGATATGGACTCCGGAAACGAATAAATGGGTTAATCCTAAATATTCCGTTAAAGAAACTCCTATCGAACAGCTCCAAGTGGGGATGGACCTTTATCAGGCCAAAGAATATGAAGAAGCCATCCGGGAATTTAAAAAGCTCATTAAACATTATCCTTTGGCCAAAGAAGCGCCCGAGGCCCAATATTACATCGCGCGCTCTTTAGAAGATCAAGGGAAGGTCTTTGATGCTTTCCAATCTTATCAAATTGTGATTGATAAGTATCCGTTTAGTGAGCGCTCCGCCGAAGTTGTTCAGCGCCAATATGACATTGGCGTCAATCTTTTAGAAGGTCAGAATAAACGCGGGAAATGGTCTCAAGCTTTTTTAGGGACGGATTACAATGTGATTGATGTCTTTAAGGCGGTTATCAAGAATGCCCCTTACGGGCCCTTAGCTCCTTTGGCGCAGTACAAGATTGCGCTTTATTTGCAGGAAAAACAGTTATATCAAGAGGCTCGTGATGAATTTGAAAAAGTGATCAACGATTACCCGGAGAGCGAATGGGCCAAAGCCGCTCAATATCAAATTGCGATGACCGATACAAGACGGGCTCCGGAAGCTCAGTATGAACAGGAAACAACTAAAGCGGCGGTTGAGGAATTTAAGGAATTTGTGACAAGTTATCCGGACGCGGAATTATCCTCTCAGGCGAAGGATCAAATTCATGGATTGTTAGAAAAGGAAGCGGAGAATAATTTTGTTATCGCCCGATTTTATGAAAAGCAGAAAAATTATAAATCAGCTAAAATTTATTACGAGATTATCGTCAACGACTACGCGGATTCATCCCTAGCGGCCAAAGCTTTAGAAAAAATAAGAGAAATCACCCCTAAACTTTAAGGTGGACAAAAAAATGATATTGAGCCGCAAATTTGTTTCTGTTTTTACTCTTCTCCTCTTTTGTTTGAGTTCTCTAAGCTGTGGTTATTCGACTAGCTCTCTTTTGCCGGGGAATCTTAAAACAATTTATATCGAACCCATTAAAAATAGCATCGATTACACGGCGGAAGGAGCGAGGAATTTGTATATTCCTCTCCTAGAGGTCAAGGTCAGGAACGCGATTGTTAATCGATTTTTATTGGATGGTAATTTAAAAATTGTTGAACAAGAGAAAGCGGATCTTGTATTAAAGGCCGAACTCTTAAGTTACAATAGCGATGAATTAAGGGTGTCTGATGAAAATACCGTGGATGAATATCGAATCACCATCACCATTTCTATGGAATTATTCGATGTCCCTAAGAAAGAAGTTCGTTGGCGGGAAGCCAGCTTTTCCGGAGGAGAAACATACAACGTGGCGGGATCTTTAGCCAAGTCGGAAGAGACAGCCCGCAAGGAAGCTACGGAAGATTTGGCTCGTCGTGTTGTAGAGCGAACAATTGAAGATTGGTAAAGGCAATGGTTTATCTCTTCCTGGGAGAAGACACGGCTGCGAAAAATATCAGTATTAATGAAATTAAGCAAGAACATCTTAAAAGTCCCGACTCCCGACATTTTGATTACGAAGTTTTTTACGGTAAAAAGTTAGACTTAAGTTCCTTTCAGAAAGCATTCCTGGCCCTTCCTGTCGCGGCAGAAAAAAGAATAATCGTTCTTCGCGAAGTCCATTCCTTAGATAAAATTCCGCAAGAATTTTTGTCTAAATACGTTGTTCACCCAGAGCCCCAAATCATCTTAATTTTAGAATCAGAGGAAAATTCACCGACCGGAAATTTTTTAGAACAACTTATTTCTCATGCCAAGGTAAAATATTTCCAAGGGAAAGTTAAGCCAAATACTTTTGATATGACTAGGGCGATCGAAAGACGCGACAGCGTGGAGGCTTTAAGCGTGTTGTCGGAATTACTGTCCGCGGGGGTTCATCCTTTACAAATTATGGGAGGATTAGTCTGGTTTTGGGGAAAATTGCGTGGCCAAGTATCGGCAGATCGATTTAAAAAAGGTCTTGTCGTTCTTGGGCAAGCGGATCTTAATATTAAACGCAGTCGTCTTAATTCGGAATACGCGTTAGAAATGGCTGTGGTGAGATTAACGGAGATTATTTAGATGATTGTTCGAGATAAGAATCCCTCCCCCTCGCCTGCCCCGCAGGCCGGGGATGGGGGAGGTGAGGTGGGGGTGGCAATAAAAAGATAAAATATCCAATTTTATCACCCTCCCCTAGCCCCTCCCATCGAGGGAGGGGAATATTATTTTGAACTGACGTTATTTAAGTCCCGTCAGCGCGCGGCTGAAACGTGACTTGCGGCGCGCGGCTGTGTTTTTATGCAGAACATTTTCTTTGGCCGCTTTATCTAATTTTTTAAATAAGGATTTTAAAGCGGTTTGGGCTTCAGTTTTATTTTTATTTTGGATCAAAGAAAGGAAATGCTTGATTGTTTTCCTTAGGTCAGAACGGATATCAAGATTGCGCATCCTTCTGTGATGGTTTTTACGTAAGTCTTTAACGGCGGTTCTTCTTTGTGGCAATGGGGTACTCCTTAAAAAGATTTTTATTAAATTTCTTGAAGGCCATAATATAACAAAAACCCCTATTTATGTCAACTAATAAATTAGACTCTAATTCTCATCGGTCTTTAGTGAGATCAGCTTCCATCCTTTCTTTGGGAACTCTTGTCTCTCGTATTTTTGGATTTTTTAGAGATATTATTTTGGCGAGGTTTCTTGGAACGGGGATGAAAGCCGACGCTTTTTTTGTGGCTTTTAAAATTCCAAATCTCTTTCGGGATTTTGTGGGGGAGGGAGCGACCAACGCGGCCATTGTCCCTGTTTTATCGGAATATACGGAAGGGGACAAAAAAGTTTTGTGGGATTTTATTTCCGTTATTTTTGTTTTAGCATTCGCTGTCTTAAGCCTTTTGACGATCTTAGGAATTTTTTTAACGCCCTGGATTGTCCGGGCTATGGCCCCCGGGTTTATCGCTGATCCAGAGAAACTTCTTTTAACGATCCAATTAACCAAATGGATGTTTCCCTACATGATTCTCATTGGATTTACGGCTTATTCGATGGGAATTCTTTTTACCTTCCGCTCCTTTACCGCGTCCGCGTTTAGTCCCTGCCTTTTAAATATTTCCATGATCGCCGCGGCTTTTTTGGCATCACAGAATATGAAAGAGCCGGTCTTAGGGTTAGCCTGGGGCGTGCTCGTGGGAGGAGTCTTACAGCTAGGCGCTCAGATCATCCCTCTTCACAAAATTGGCTTTCGATTCACTCAACCGAAATCTTTTTATCATCCGGGGGCCGTGAAGATTGGGAAATTGCTTATTCCGCGCATGGTCGGAAGCGGTGTTTATCAGCTCAGCGTTTTGATCGACACTTTTTGCGCCTCTTTGGCTTTGATCGTTGGGCCAGGAGGTGTCTCCGCGATTTATTACGCTAACCGTATCTTACAATTTCCCATGGGCGTTTTTACTTTTGCCTTATCCACGGCGGTACTTCCCACATTTTCCGAACAGGCGAATAGAGGTGATATCTCTTCTTTGAAAAAGACGCTCGTCTTTACCCTTAAAAATATTTTCTTCATCATGTGTCCGATGACGGTTCTTTTGCTTCTTTTGTCAGAGCCAATCATTAGACTATGTTTTCAAAGAGGGGAATTTGATGTCTACTCAACGACGATTGCCTCTGGGGCCCTTTTATGTTTTTCTCTGGGACTGTTTAGTTTTGGAGGAATCAAGATTCTTGTTACGGCTTTTTACGCCCTGCAAGATACTAAAACCCCCGTTCTCGTGGCTGGTGGTTGCTTACTCGTGAATACTATTTTAAATTTTATTTTTATGGTTCCTTTTAAAATAAGCGGAATTGCCTTAGCCAGCAGTATTGCCGGCACGATTGATTTCTTAGTTTTATTTTATCTTTTAGAAAGAAGGCTTGGGCGTTTAGACTCCGGCTTTTTAAAATATTTTTTGAAAGTCAGCTTAGCCGGTTTGAGCATGGGCATCGCGGTGGTTGGCTTGTGGAAATATGTTGCATTTTCCAATGAGATTGCCAAATTTTGTCTGATTGTTTGTGTTTCTTGTCTCATTTATGGCGGGATGTGTTTGATTTTAAAAATTGAGCAGGCCCAGAAAATCTTGGCGTGGATATGGAATTACGGCAAAAAATAGTCTCTTTCCCGCTCTCGAGCGGTGTTTATTTAATGAAAAACCTTCGGGGGGAAATCCTTTACGTTGGTAAAGCGGTTTCTCTGCGTAAGCGTGTCCAATCGTATTTTCGTTCGTCGAGATCGTTTTCGAAAACAGATGCCTTGGTAAGTCAAATCGATGATATCGAAATTATTGAGACGGCCTCCGCGGCGGAAGCCCTGATTTTAGAAGCTAGTCTTATTAAAAAATATAAGCCAAAATTTAATGTTGAATTAAGAGATGATAAAAGTTATCCGGTTATTGAAATAACCAATGAGCGTTTCCCTAAGATTTCGATTGTCCGCCCGCGGGTTAAAAGGGCGGGATGTCAATATTACGGTCCGTATGTGAATGTCAAGTTAGTCCGCGAGGCGTTAAAGATTATCCGTAAAATTTTTCATTTCCGTACCTGCGATCCTTTCCCTCACAAAGAGTGCCTTGATTATCACATTCGGTTATGCGACGCGCCTTGCATCAAAAATATCGATCAAAAAACTTACGCTAGAAATATAAAAAATGTTTGTCTTATTTTGGAAGGGGAAAAAGATAAGCTTTATAAAAATTTAAGGGAAGAGATGGAAGCGTTGACTAAAGAAAAACGATTTGAGGAGGCGGCTAAAGTGCGGGACGAGCTGCGGGCGATCGGAGCTCTTTATTCCGGGACGGCGGATATTAATTATTGCAAGGAAGCCGAGCAGTTGCAAAGGGCTTTAAGTCTGCCGCGATTGCCGGAACGCATTGAAGCTTTCGATATTTCCAATATGATGGGCGAGCAGGCCGTTGGTTCCATGGTGTCATTTTTTAACGGGAGGCCGGATAAAAACCATTACCGTCGGTTTCGTATTAAAGAGGTGAGTGGCATCGATGATTTTAAAATGATGGCTGAGATTGTGCGAAGGCGTTATGGCCGTCTTCAAAGAGAGGACGGCTCTTTTCCTGATTTAATTTTAATTGACGGGGGAAAGGGTCAACTCTCCGCGGCCTGTCATGAATTGAAATCATTAGGAATAGAAATTCCAACTATCGCGATTGCTAAAAGGCAGGAAGAAATTTTTTTACCGACAAGGAAAAGTCCGATTATTCTTGCCCGACACTCTTTAGGGTTAAAGTTATTACAACGTATCCGCGATGAGGCGCATCGATTCGCGATTTTTTATCACCGCAAATTGCGAGGGAACAGGTCACTTTGGAAAAAAAATTAAACTGCTAAAGTTAGAACAACAAATTAAACGCCAAATTCAGGCTTTAGGGAGAAAGGGGAAGGTGAGATAAGATGAATCCTCGGGAATTGTTTCAATTAATGGTTCAAAAGCAAGCCTCCGATTTGTATTTAAGAACAAAGGCCTATCCTCGGGCTAGAATTAATGGGAAGATTGAAGTCATCCATTCTAAGGAGCTTTCGAAAGAAGAGATGCTGGCCATCGCCAATCTTCTTTTGGCTACGGAACAGCGTAAAAGAAAATTTAAAGAAAATTTGGATATCGATTTTATTCACGAAGAACCTGAGGTTGGCCGTTTTCGCGTGAATATTTTTTACCAGCGGGGGACTCCGGTCGTGGTGGCCCGGCATGTCCACACCCATGTGCGCGACTTTGAAGAGCTAAATTTGCCTGGCAATTTATGTAAAAAATTTTGCGAAGAATCTAAAGGTCTATTTCTTGTCTGCGGCCCCGCGGGAAATGGCAAATCCACGGCGATCGCCAGCATGGTCGAATATATTAACACCACAACCGCTAAGCATATTATTACCATCGAAGATCCTATTGAATTTCTTTTTAAGGATAAACAAAGCATTGTTAACCAACGCGAATTAGGGGAAGATGTCCATTCATACCCCGCGGCTTTGCGTTATGTGACTCAGCAAAGTCCGGATATTATTTTTATCGGCAATATCCGTGATGAAGAAACGATGCGGGCAGCTATCCACGCGACGGAACTGGGCACCTTTGTCATGACGACCTTTCACACGATTAACGCGGTGCAGACGATTATTAGAATAGTTAATTTTTTCCCGCCTCATCTTCATGATGAGGTAAGAATGCAGCTCTCCATGATTTTGAAAGGGACCATCTCTTTAAGGCTTTTGCCCCGCAAAGATGGTAAGGGAAGAATCCCCGCCTTTGAAACCATGGTGGTCACGCCTACTATCGCGCGGTTGATTCGAGAAGGAAAAACCCAGGAGATTCAGAAATATATTGATGAAGGCGCTCTCTTTGGCATGCAGTCGTTTAAACGATCGTTGGTGAATCTCGTGAAAAAAGGAGTCGTGGATATGGAAGAGGCGAGGAGGATATCCGACAGCAGGGATGAATTTGACCTGGAGATGAAAGGGATCAAAAGTCAGTTTGAATAGGTGTTTTTATACCGCAATCCAAAAGGCCGCCCTCATTGAAAGGGTGAAGAGGGATGAAGAGAGGCGTAGGGGGATTTTGGCGGAGAGTTTGTAAAATAATAGTGGACATATACGTACAAAACGTATATACTTATTTATAATTAATGGCAGAAAGTACGGAGGCAATATGAAGGCTAATAAAGCAACAATCATTGAATATCTCCGGCAACATGGAGGGGTTGCCCGATTTTCTTCAATCCGCAGGGCTGGATTTCACTCCGACACGCTTAAGAAACTCGAAAAAGAAAAAAAGGTTGAAAAGATCGCAAGAGGACTGTACAAACTATCCAGCGACACGCTCGGTTCTTATCCTGACTATGTTAGCGCGTCTCTTCAAGCTTCTAAAGGGGTTATTTGTCTGGTGTCGGCACTCTATTTTTATAGGGTAACGACTGAAATTCCACGGTTTGTAGATATCGCTATTCCCTTTGGGGCCCGCGCAAATAAAATCGAGTATCCACCGGTCAAATTTTACCGTTTTTCCTCCAAGGCATGGGACGCGGGGATTGAGGAATATAAGATGGCCGGGCATAAAATCAAAATTTACAGCCTTGCCAAAACGGTTGCTGATTGTTTCAAATTCCGTAACAAGATTGGCACAGATGTGGCCAGAGAGGCGATCAAGGCGGCCGTTAGGGAGAAACGTGTAAAGCCCAGAGAGATTATGCATTTTGCCAAGATTTGCAGGGTGGATAGGATCATTAAGCCTATTTTGGAAACCATGATATGACGAAAGTTATCACAAACATTCGAGCCTCTGTTCGCGATCGGCTTCGAAATAAAGCGAAAGAAGCAAATCATTCGTTTACGGAAATTCTGCAATTTTACGCGATGGAAAGATTTCTTTACCGATTCAGCCGGTCAAAATATACAGATCAATTTATTCTAAAGGGAGCCCTGCTATTTACAGTTTGGCAGGTTCCTCAGAGACGTACCACTCTCGACATTGATTTTCTGGCGCATTACGACAATCAAGTCAAGAGCATTGAAGCTGTTATAAAGGATATTTGTGATGTCACTGTCGAGCCTGACGGGCTGGTGTTTGATACAAATACAGTGCAGGGAAGCAGGATCAAAGAAGACGCAGACTACGAAGGCGTGCGTGTGAAATTTATTGGACTTTTGGAACGTTCACAGATCCCTATGCAGATTGATGTGGGTTTTGGCGATGCTATTTTCCCAAAACCAAAGACGATTGATTATCCTGCAATTCTTGATTTTCCAAAACCTCAGTTGAAAGGATACGCTGCCGAAACGGTGGTGAGCGAAAAATTTGAAGCTATGGTTCAGCTGGGACTTCTTAACAGCCGGATGAAAGATTTTTATGACATTTGGCTGATGATGCGTCAGTTTGATTTTGAAGGATCGCAGCTTACTGAAGCACTTAGAAGGACTTTCGCTCATCGCAAAACGCCATTCCCAAAAGGAAGGCAGTTGTTTGCTGAAGAAATTTATGACGATAAATCGGATCGTCAGATGCTTTGGAAGACATTTTTGAAGAAGGGCAATATAAAACACGCGCCTGAAAAGTTGTCGAGCATTGCCAAGGATATTGAAGGATTTCTTATCAAACCACTGGAGGCCATTAGCAAGGGAAAAGAGTTTAATGAGGAATGGAAAGCCTCGGGGCCGTGGGGATAAGAAAATGGTAGCCGAGAAGGATGAGCAAAAGAGCGGGGGGCGGGGTTGAAGCGCGTGATCTTTGCGCCGCGAATTGAACCGTGCGCCGCAAGATTTAGCAAGACATTTGAGAGAGACTCAAGTAAAATTGTAGAAATCGGCAAGTGGTGGAATAAAATGGCATGGCAATCGAGAATCAGAAATTTGGACTGTAAATGAGATGAATTCTATGAGTGCTTCAAAAGAAACGGATAAAATCGCGGTTTTTAAAGGAAGAGAGGTCAGGAGGGTTCTGATTGATGGGAAATGGTGGTTTTCGGTGGTTGATGTTATTTCTGTATTAACGGACAGTGACAATCCGCGCGATTATTGGTACAAGATGAAGGTTAGAGAACAAGGTGAGGCGGATGTTCATTTGTCGACAGTTGAAATTAATCGCTCCAGACGGCAAAAAGAGGGAAACAGATTGCGCGGATACGGAAGGAATATTTCGCATTATTCAATCCATCCCATCTTCAAAAGCGGAGCCATTCAAGCGGTGGCTGGCGCGGGTTGGTAAAGAGCGTTTGGATGAGATTGAAAATCCCGAACTTGGTATGCAGCGCACAAAAGCGCTGTACGAGAAGAAAGGGTATCCCAAGGAATGGATCGCCCCGCCTTTCTCTATTTTAAAGGTAGGCGGGGTCCCGTTTACCTTTAAAAGGTTTAGAAAAGCGGGAAAAAACGCCTGCGTGGAATTGCCGTCCGGCAGAAATTGACCGATGAATGGGACGGGCGCGGAGCGCAGACGGATCTGGATTACGCGATCCTGACCAATGAAATCATGTCCGGCGCTTTTGAGAACTCGAAAAGATATTGAGCGGCAGACTGGGGCCAAAGTGATCTCGAATGAAAACTTTTTGCCGTGGCAGCCTAAAAAACAGATTCAGATAAAATAAAAGAGGCAGTGGTTAAAATGCAACAATCAAAAGGCATAAAGGGCTGGATAGGGAATTTTTCACAAAAAATCACCCCTTTGAATACGCTCATGGGTTAACTCCGCGCAAGCGCAGTCTGTCAATTTTTTAGCGGCAAGGGAAGGATTGAGGGGGGATTAGATACGTGATAATATGAGAGAAGGTTCCCCGGAATTCGCGCAACTTTACCCTCATCGAGGGCGTTGAGGAGGGAAGAGCAAAAGAGCCGGGGGATTTGGGGGAAAATATTATGAAAAACACTTTAGCTGTTTTTGAAGACTTTAAAATTCGCAGAATTTATGATGAAAAATCCGAAACATGGTTTTTTTCGGTGGTGGATATTATTGGCGCTTTAATCCAGCAGAAAGATTTTCAAACCGCAAGAAAATACTGGAATAAGTTGAAAGAACGCTTAAGCAAGGAAGGAAGTGAAGCGGTGACAAATTGTCACCAGTTGAAAATGCCTGCGGAAGATGGGAAGATGCGCTTAACTGATACTGCTAATCCGCAAACCCTGTTAAGGCTTATTCAGTCTGTGCCAAGCCCTAAGGCTGAGCCGATTAAACTTTGGCTTGCAAAGGTTGGGTATGAAAGAATGCAGGAAATGGCAGACCCTGAAAGATCGTTAAACAGAGCCAGGGAAAACTGGAAAAAATACGGAAGAAGCGAGAAGTGGATACAGCAAAGGATGATGGGGCAGGAAACACGCAATAAACTAACTGATTACTGGAGTAAGCACGAAATAACTAAAGAAAATGAGTACGCGATACTTACTAATATCATACATCAGGAATGGGCTGATGTTACGGTGAAAGAACATAAAAGCCTTAAGGGGTTAAAAACGCAAAACTTAAGGGATCATATGACAGAAGCGGAGCTTATATTTAGCGCTTTGGCAGAATTATCTTCTCGGCAGATAGCGGAAGCTGGAGAGGCTAAAGGAATGACAGAAAATAAAATCGCGGGAATAAAAGGCGGAGGAATTGCCAAGAAAGCTCGGATTGAGCTTGAATCAAAAACCGGCAAAAGAGTGGTTTCCAAAGAAAATTATTTGCCGCCAAAAGATATAAAAGTTATAGATAGTAAATAGTTTTGGTAAAAAGAAGGGGAAGAGGGGCTGGGGATAAAGCGTGTGAGCCTTGCGCCGCGAATTGAACTGCGCGCCGCAAGATTTAGCAAAACATTTGAGAGAGACTCAAGTAAAATTGTAGAAATCGGCAAGTGGTGAATTAGGCGGGAGGGTTGGAAGAGGGTTAATGGAAACGAAAAACAAAACATCTGGAATAAAATCGTGGCCGAAAGCTTGCCCGCCAACGCTTTGTGGCGGGACGACAGGCCCAGAGGAAAGTTGGTAAGGCAGTTAACGTGAAATAGAAACTCATTATGTCAAAATACTACAATCCTCAAAGAAAACGGAATTTATACGACTCTAGTTCTAAAGAGCCGTTTCGCATCAGCCGGTCAAAGATTGATTTATTTATTAATTGTCCGAGATGTTTTTATTTTGATCGGAAGTTAGGCGTGGGGCAGCCTCCGGGCTATCCTTTTGCTCTCAATAGCGCCGTCGATAAATTACTCAAAAATGAATTTGATACTTATCGCAAGAAAGGAGAAGCGCATCCATTAATGAAGAAGGCTGGGCTTGACGCTATTCCGTTTGATCACGTCAAAATTGAAGAATGGCGAGATTCTTTACGGGGTGGAGTTACGTATCAATTCCCCGGGACGAATCTTTTAATTACCGGCGGTGTTGACGATATTTGGGTGACGAAAGATGAGCAGTTGATTATCGTTGATTACAAATCGACAGCAAAGAATGCGGAAATAACGATTGATGAGGACTGGCAGATCAGCTACAAACGCCAGATGGAGATTTATCAATGGCTTTTTACAAAGAACGGTTTTAAGGTTCACCCGGTCGGCTATTTTCTTTACTGTAACGGCGATGCGAGCAAGGAAGCCTTTAATGGGCGGCTGGATTTCGATATCAGTCTGATCCCTTATAAAGGCGATACATCGTGGGTTGACTCTAAAATTAAAGAAATATACCAGTGTCTGCAAAGCGGCGAATTTCCTCAAGAAGGGGATGATTGTGATTATTGTAAGTATCGGGGCGCGGTGGCGGGAGTGGGGAAATAAATTTTTTAGTTCATTAAAGCGCGAGTAAAACCAAGGTGGTTCGTATTTGAGTGTTGTGGTAAAATGGAGAAGAAATTTTGGAAACAGCTGGGTTACTAGTCAAATTAATATAACTATTTAATTTTATGCCTACACGTAAAAGTCACAAATCTGGTAGCGAACTTTTCATCGTCGATAATAGCGTTGAAGATTGGAAAGTCGTCCGCTATCTTCGCGATTGGTGCGACCTGTCCAAGTCTTTTGATATCGCTACGGGGACATTTGAAATCGGCTCATTATTAGCTCTTGATGGAGATTGGCAAAAAGTTGATCAAATTAGAATTCTAATGGGAGATGAAGTGTCTCTTCGTACGCAAAAAGTATTTAATGAATCCTTTGAGCGAGTTCTCGAAAATCTTGATATGAGCTTAGAGAATCAAAAAGATCAGAATCCTTTCCTCAAAGGAGTCTCTACTATTGTCGAAGCGCTTAAGAATGGAAAGATTATTTGCCGAGTTTACCGTAAAGAGAAATTTCATGCCAAGGCTTATATTACACATGCTCGTAAAGAAGTTGTAGGTGCAGCCGCCCTTGTTGGCTCATCAAATTTTACTTACCCTGGTTTAAACGAAAATGTTGAGTTAAATGTTCAGATCACCGGTGGGCAGGTTAGCGTATTACAAGAGTGGTTTGAAGAATACTGGTCTCAGGCTGAGGATGTCACTCCTGAAATTCTTCGCGTAATCGAGAGGCATACCCGCGAATACTCTCCTTTCGAAGTCTACTCTAAATCACTACAAGAGTTCTTTCGCGGCCATGAATTGACCGCCACAGAATGGGAAAGTTTCCAGTCAAAAATGTTCTCCTATTTAGACCAATATCAAAAAGAGGGCTACCAATCTTTAATGAAAATCGCCAGACGGTATAACGGCGCTTTCCTATGCGATGGGGTTGGGCTTGGCAAGACATTTATTGGTTTAATGCTAATAGAACGACTAATCATGCATGAACGCAAGCGTGTCGCGCTTTTTGTTCCCAAGACGGCGCGCATCGACGTTTGGGAAAAGAATTTACGTAAATATCTTCCGCATGTTGGTGGGGTTAGCGGTGGCGATTTTAGTAGTTTGTCAATTTTTAATCATACCGATTTAAGCCGTGGAGGTGATTTCGTAGAACGTTTTGCTAGGATTAAAGATCTCGTGGATGTGGTAGTTATTGATGAAGCCCATCATTTTCGGAATCCGGGGATAGCAGGCGAAGGAGAACATAAGCCATCAAGGTATCGTGTGCTTCTTAATCTCTTGGAGCCCAACCCGCATCCAAAGCAGATATTTTTTCTTACAGCAACACCTATTAATAATCGATTGGACGATTTTAAACATATGTTTGAGTTGTTTACACGTCGCGACGAGCATTATTTTAAAGGACATTTAGGAATTCATTCGGTCGCGGGGCATTTTCGAAAGCTTGAAAAGGATCTCCTTCTCTTGACGGGAATTCCGAACGATGTATTGCGAGAAACAAATCTTGCGGAGGCCCAAGATGTTTTGAAAGACGACACTCTTTTTAAAGCATTGGTCGTTCAAAGAAGCCGTGCCTATGTGAAACAAAGTCAAATTCAAGAGGGTGGCAGGACAGTGTCCTTCCCAGAACGAAAACCTCCTCAAGTGGTTGAGTATTCAATAGAAAAGGTATACGGAAAGTTGTTGAAGAAAGTTGAAGAAGCCTTTGCGAAAGATGAACCTTTATTTAAATTGCGTATTTATTATCCCTTGTTTTACCAGAGACCATCATCCTTAAAGGAAATTGATGGGAAAGAGAGTATTTCAGATCAGACCGGTAAATTTATTGAAAATAGGCAAAAGCAAGTTGTGAGTTTGATCCGGATACAGTTTCTTAAGAGATTTGAGAGCTCAGCACTGGCTTTCGAATGTTCTTGTTGTCGCTTATTCATTAAGTTGTTGACTTGGGTCGCAAGGCATAGCGAAACAGCCGATGAAAAGAAAATGCTTGAAGATTGGAAAGGTAAATATCAGGGAATTATTAGTTATGTACGAGAAGCGAAGGATAAGTATTGGGATTTTGAGAATCAAGAAAGTGAAGCTGACGAAGATATGATTACAGAGGAGATGCTGGATGAGGTTGAGTTATTGGATCGAAAAAAATATAAAGTAGAAGACATTATTAAAGATACTTATTCTGATCTTGACCAGTTAATTGAATTCATGCACGAGTTAAAAAAATTTAATCCCCCCAAAGATGATAAATTGGCCAAACTTGTAGAATTGCTTAATAAGGATGAAGTTTTACGGAAAGAAAAAGTATTAATTTTCACAGAATACGCCGAGACCGCACGTTATTTGCGTGACCAGTTAAAGGCTAAGGGAATTGATGGAGTTGATGAGATTGATGGTAGCACTGAGCGCGATCGCGGGCAGATTATTAGGCAATTTGCGCCGTATTACAACGAGTCCTCAACCGTAGAGTTAAAAAAAGCGGGTTTAGAGGAAATTAGAGTCTTGATCTCTACTGATGTCCTTTCGGAAGGCCTAAATCTGCAGGATGCGACACGCCTTATTAATTACGATATTCATTGGAATCCTGTTCGCTTAATGCAGCGAATCGGACGGGTTGACAGACGAATGAATCCTGACACAGAAAAACGTCTTTTGTCAGACCATCCAGAAAAGAAAAGTTTAAGAGGAAAGGTTGAGTATTGGAACTTTCTTCCTCCCGAAGAACTTGAGGAATTATTGAGGCTTTTTTTCCGGGTGTCGTATAAAACATTAAAGATTTCTAAGGTTTTTGGTATTGAAGGCAAGAAATTATTACGTCCGGAAGATAACTATGAAGCTTTGAGGAATTTAAATGAGAGGTACGAAGGGAAAACAAGCTTAATTGAAGAGATGCATCTTGAGTTTCAGAAATTGTTAAAAGATGACCCTCAGCTTAGTTCAAAGCTCGCTGGCCTCCCCGGAAGAGTTTTTTCTGGAAAGGATTGTCCTCCTGAAAATAATCGAGGGGTTTTCTTTTGTTATCGAATTCCCAAACTGGATACTTCTGATGTCAGTCAAACCCAGTGGACTGAAGAAGCGGGAGATACAAGATGGCTTTATTATGATCTTGATAATCAAAAGATCGTCGAAGATTTGTCGCAGATAATAAATGTTATAAGGTCTAGCCCTGAAACAAAAAGACTGTGCGTCTTGGGAGAAAAAGATTTGGTCGAAGTTCGCACGTTAATCGAGAAGCACATCAAAAATAGCTATTTAAAACAGCTGCAAGCCCCTATCGGTGTTAAACCGATTTTAAAAGCTTGGATGGAGATCTCCTGATGCCTCGTGAGATAACTCAGTCTGATCGAGAACGGCTTCGTTCGATTAAAACCTTCCCTCAACTGGTTAAATATTTAAGGGATGATTTAGATTGGCCTATTGAATCAGATGACTTTGAAGATTTAATTTTTGATTGGGATCCAAGAGAGCTTGGTATCGATGAAGCCAATGCCGCGAAGATTGACGCAATAAAACAACTTCGTCCCTTAGCCAGCAATCAGCCTTGGGGCATTTTTTTTGTTAAATTTGAACCCAAACGCCTTCCTGTCGTTGCCCTCCGTCGAATTTTAAGTAAGTTGATTATAAGAGAACGTGCTCACCGAGGAGATCAGGCCGCATGGCAATTGCACGATCTACTTTTTATTTCTAATTACGGTGAAGGCGAAGACCGGCAAATAACATTTGCCCAATTTACTCAGCAGGATAAAAAGGATTTACCTGCATTAAAAGTATTGGGTTGGGATGATACCGATACTGCGTTACATATTGACCATACGCACCATGTTCTAAAAGACAAATTATCGTGGCGAGATGAATATCAAAAGGATTCGCAAGCCTGGCGGAGTAAGTGGTCTGAGGCATTCACGTTAAAGCATAATGAAGTTATTGCTACTTCTAAGGAATTGGCCGTGAAATTGGCAGATCTTGCCAAGCGTATTAGAAAACGAGCCAAAAAAGTTTTGGACATTGAAACCAAAGAAGGGCCAATGCGTCAGTTACATCAAGCATTTCAGAAGGTGTTGATTCATGATTTAAAGCAGGATGACTTTGCCGATATGTACGCGCAAACCATTACATACGGCCTCTTAGCCGCGAGGATGTCCCGTCAAGAAGGTATTATTTCGGACCATATATCCGAAATGGTCCCGGTTACCAACCCTTTTTTGAAAGAATTGCTTGAGACGTTTTTAAATATCGGTGGCCGCAAAGCCAAAATTGATTTTGATGAGTTAGGTGTTCAGGATGTAGTCGAGTTCTTAAATGACCCCAATACAAAAATTGATGCCATTTTACGCGATTTCGGAAATAAAACGAGGCAGGAAGACCCAGTCATTCATTTCTACGAATTATTCTTGAAAGAATACGATCCTGAACAAAAAGTTAAAAGAGGCGTATTTTATACCCCCCAACCCGTTGTCTCTTATATTGTCCGCAGTGTTCATGAACTTCTACAAACAGAATTTAAACTGGAAGACGGATTAGCGTCAACAATAACCTGGCGCGAGATTTCTGCCAAAGATAAGAATATTAAAATTCCCGAAGGTACAAGCCCTGATTCATTTTTTGTTCAGATTCTTGATCCGGCGGTTGGAACAGGAACTTTTTTGGTAGAGGTTATCGATGTCATTCATCGCCATTTATCAAAGAAGTGGGTAGAACTAGGCTATAACGAAAAGAAGCGGTTGGATTCATGGAATGAATATGTGCCGAAATGTTTGTTGACCAGACTTTACGGTTACGAGCTTATGATGGCGCCGTATGCGGTGGCGCATATGAAGATCGGCTTGAAGTTAATCGAAACGGGATACCATTTTGGAGTTGGTGAGAGGTTGCGTGTATATCTCACCAATGCACTTGAGCCAGCTACTGACGATAAAAATATCGGTGGCGATTGGTTTTATGCTTTAGCGCATGAAGCCCAGGCCGTCAACGCTGTCAAACGCCACCAACGCTTCACCATCGTCATTGGTAATCCCCCGTATTCTGGACACTCTTCAAACAGAGATGAATGGATTACAAGGCGTGTCCAAGATTATTACTTCGTTAATGGCTTGCCGCTAGGAGAGCGTAACCCGAAATGGTTGCAGGATGACTATGTGAAGTTTATTCGGTTCGCGCAGGCAATCATCAGTCAATCGCCACTTGGAGTTCTTGGGTACATCACGAATCATAGCTATTCCGATAATCCTACTTTTCGAGGAATGCGTTGTTCACTGATGACAACATTTGATAAGCTTCGGTTTTTCGATCTGCACGGAAACTCGAAGAAAAAAGAGAAAAGTCCTAATGGACGATCCGATGGGAACGTTTTTGACATTCAGCAAGGCGTGGCTATCCTTTTGGCGAGTCGATTATCAACAAATCATTCTGCAAACTGCGTTTGCCATGCGCATCTCTGGGGTAGTCGGGTAGAAAAATATTCTCGGCTCACTGGGACTTCCGTTGACACCACTGGATTTTCGCAACTTGCACCAACGGAGCCTTTTTATCTATTTGTTCCACAAGATGTGAATCTTCGTTCCGAATTCGAACTATTCCCGAGTGTCGCAAATATTTTTTTGATCAACACGATGGGTATAACTACAGGTCGGGATCAACTTTGTGTAAGCTACAATGAAAAGGAAGCTGAAGCAAAGATAGAAGAATTTGTATCAAATGTGTCGGAACGCGACCTGATTATTCGTTTTGGATTATCAAACAAATCCGGTTGGAACATTGCACATGCACGAAAAACCATGCGATCTCAGGGACTTTCTCAGTTGTGTTATCGCACTATTGCATATCGACCTTTTGACATACGGATTTTATATTTAAACTCAGCGATTGTTGGTAGGTCGAGGCTTGAAGTAATGGAACATATGAAGAATGGGAAAAATATTGGATTATGCTCAACTCGGCAAGTCAACGGAAATTTTCGACATGTCTTCTGCACAAGTCTTCTCGCAAATGATTGCCTTGTTTCTCTTGAATCAGGTGAGCGGACATACTTGTTCCCACTTTGGTTATTTCCACTGGAAAATCAACCAGCTGATTTCTTAGATGAAAAGGTAACTCGGCCAAATTTTAATTCTGGTTTTATTAAAACATTCATTCAAAAGTTGAATCTAGCCCGGGCTGGTATGTATGGATTGCCCAAAGATCTCACCACTGAAGATATTTTCCACTATGCTTACGGGGTGTTTCATAGTCCCAGCTACCGTAGTCGCTATGCGGAGTTTCTGAAGATTGATTTCCCGCGACTACCCTTGACATCGAGTCTGGAATTGTTTCGTAGCTTAGCAAAACTAGGTGGTGAACTTGTTGCTTTGCACTTGATGGAGTCGTCTAAGCTTGAAAAATATATCACTAAATTTGTCGGAGGTAGAAATCCTGAAGTCGAAAAGGTGACTTGGTCAGATGAAACAGTCTGGATCGACAAAGTCAAATCCATCGGTTTCAACGGTATCCCCGAAAATGTCTGGAATTTTCATATCGGCGGCTATCAGGTCTGCGAAAAATGGCTCAAGGATCGCAAAGGTCGGAAATTATCAAAGGATGACATCGAACATTATCAGAAGGTCGTCGTCGCCTTAAACGAAACCATCCGTCTCATGACTGAGATCGACAAAGTTATCGACGCCCACGGCGGCTGGCCAGGAGCTTTTACGAGTAAAGGAGGAGATTAAGATGGAAACGGCAAAAATAGTTCTTGAGTATGTTAAGGTCATTTTATCATCACAGGTAATAATTGGCGCCGTTGCTGTGACTTTTGTTTCTTTGTTCCGTATGGAATTGGCAGGCCTGATTAACCGTGTTTTGAATATTAAATTTCCGGGTGGAGAATTATCTATGTCGCAGATCGAAAAAACCTCGGGGGAATTATCCGCAAAAAAGGAGCCTCCTCCAGTTCTCAACTCAGAACAAACCAACCTACCTCAAAATTTAAATTTAAGTCCAGTTCAAGTAAAAGCCATTCAAGAATTAATGCAGGCTCAGCGAGCTGAGGCCTATTTGTGGGAATATCGCTATCTTAATTATTACTTGGTGTATAACACACAACGCGTGCTCGATTGGCTCTCTTCTTTAACAGTACAAACAACTGTTTCATTCTTCGACTCATTTTGGATGTCTGTGATACCGAGAGCAAACGAACGAAATGCAATCATTAATGCTCTACAAATGCACCATCTTATTCAAATTAATGGCGCTCTTATTGAAGTAACACCAAAAGGAAAAGAATATGTCCAATGGCGAGGAGCTTCGCCGGCCAACCTCACATAACGCAGACGGGATTTCGCGGCCTGCGTACCGATTTCGTTAGATGATATGAAGGCTTCCCTGCCTTGCCGGCCGAGTAGGTTCCCTTGGGAACGGCAGGCCTGCCTGCCGTAGGCAGGCGAAACAATCGAATTCAAGAAATCCACCGGCTCTCAAGCAGGCAGTCAAAGGCGGAATGGATCGCGCCAGCCAGCGGTTTACTCAACGGATAAAAGAATTTGCCGAGCGTTATGCCTTTAGAAAAATGGGCTATAAAATATAAGGAGCGTTATGACTAATAATATTTTTGAACAGATCAAGAAAATTAACGAGTACGGCCAGGAGTATTGGAGTGCCAGAGATCTCTGTAAATTATTAGGATATACTGAATATGGGAAATTTCTGCCGGCGATAGAACGAGCTAAAGAATCCTGCAAAAATAGCGGGCAAAACATTGATGACCATTTCGCCGGCATGAGCGATATGGTCAAAATTGGTTCTGGGGCTGAAAGAACCGTAGATGATTATTCTCTTTCCCGTTATGCCTGTTACCTGATTGCTCAAAATGGAGATCCTCGTAAAGAAGAGATAGCATTAGCTCAAACCTATTTTGCAATTCAAACACGGAAACAGGAAGTTCAGCAACAGCTCATTGAAGATAACAAGCGAGTCTATCTGCGGGATGAGATGAAAACCCATAATAAAGAGTTAGCTCAAGCCGCCAGAGGAGCGGGTGTCATTAATTATGCTAATTTTCAGGACTATGGGTATATGGGAAGGAGGCCATTCTTGATCATATGAACAGCGAAGAACTGGCCGCTAATCTTTTCCGTGCCACGCAGGCAGAGGCAAAACTGAAAAGGGAAAATATCTCAGGGCAGAACAAAGCCAATCAGGCGCATCTTGATGTTGGGAAAAAGGTTCGTCAGACGATTAAAGAATTGGGCGGCACTCTGCCGGAGAATCTGCCAACGCCGGACAATATCAAAGAATCTAAAAAACGCTTAAACCCAAATTTTGCATTGGATACGAAACAACGTCTATACTCCCAACACAAAATGATGCCTGCAAAAGGTGGGTTTAACCCCGACAAGCGTGATGAATCTGGAATCTGGGGCCGTGTAACGTAACCCGAATTAAAAAATTACAAAAATTTGAATCAACGTGCCTTGCCGGCCGAGTAGGTTCCGCTCCACGGGACAGGCCGGAACTTTTGCAGGGGACAGGCTGAAGGTTGGGGAATAAACATGGTCTTAGGAGAGGTGACAAAATGAGAGAACAAATAAAACCAGAGGAACAAATAAGGGCTTTAGATGCGGTATTTATAAATGAAATCCGTCGATTAATCACGGCGGCAAGAACCGCTGTTGTTAAGAATGTGGATTATATACAGGTTCACGTCTGTTTTGAGATTGGCCGAAGAATCGTGGAATATGAACAAAAAGGTTCTGCTCGCGCTCAATATGGGAAACAACTCATTGTCGATCTTTCGGCTAGATTGATTGCTGAGTTTGGAACAGGTTTTTCCGAACGAAACTTACGGAATATGCGAAAGTTTTATCTAGCGTATCAAAACCGTTATGAGCAGATTTGGCAGATACCATCTGCCAAATTGGTTGATGGTCAAAACCGTCAGACAGGGCCTGATAGGGAATTGCAAAAAACGCAGACGCCGTCTGCGCAATTAATGAAAGCAGAATCATTATCTCGAAAATTTATTTTAAGCTGGTCTCAATATATTTTTCTCGTTGGAATAAAGGACGAAGACGCGCGTAATTTTTACGAAATAGAAGCGGCACAAAACGCCTGGACACTGCCGGAACTTGTCCGTCAATTTAATTCAGGGCTTTATGAACGGCTGGCCTTGAGCCGTGACAAAGAAGGCGTTAGAAAATTGGCAAAAGAAGGTCAGGTGGTTTCGAAGCCGGAAGACATGCTTAAGGAACCTTACGTGCTGGAATTCCTGGGACTTGACGAAAATGTAAAGTATTCAGAGTCTGAGTTAGAATCCGCCATTATTGATAAACTTGAACATTTTCTTTTGGAGTTGGGCAAAGGATTTCTTTTTGAAACGCGCCAAAAACGATTTACTTTTGATGAGGATCACTTTTTCGTGGATTTGGTTTTTTATAACCGTCTGCTTAAGTGTTACGTTCTTATTGATTTAAAGATCGGAAAACTAACGCATCAGGACTTGGGGCAAATGCAAATGTATGTGAATTATTTTGACCGCTATGTGAAAACAAAAGAGGAAGGCTCAACCATTGGTATTATCCTTTGTCGTAAGAAGCGTGAAGCCCTGGTTGAAATCACGCTTCCTAAAGACGCGAATATCCACGCCAAAGAATACCGCCTTTACCTGCCGTCAAAAGAAGAATTAAAACGTAAGCTTCTTGACTGGACTAAAGACCAGGGTGTTTCTTAGTTTTTAAATAAAAAAGAAGAATATGTTTAGAGCTTCCCTGCCTTGCCGGCCGAGTAGGTTCCCTTGGGAACGGTAGGCAGGCCTGCCTACCGCAGGCAGGCGAAACAATCGAATTCCTCTTTTGGCGCATGAACAAAGGGCGGAATTTGATCTGGAGATGAAAGGGATCAAAAGTCAGTTTGAATAGAGGGAATATAAATTTTATTTCCAGAGTAAAGGATATGCTATAATCGAGGTTCTATGTTAGATGATTTAAGAAAGAGTATTCAAAATTTAGAAAATAGACTTGCCCAAATCAGGGGGTTTCTTTGACCTCTCCATCAAGCAAGAACGTATTAAAAGCATTCAAGATGAGATGGCCCAGCCCAATTTTTGGGATGATCAATCTAAGTCGAATCAGCTGATGCGGGAGATGAAATATTTAAAGGGCTGTGTCGAGCCATTTAGCGAGAGTCTGAAGAGATTAGAAGATCTCAAAGAGTTCGTTGAGCTTTCCCACGAAGATCAGCAGATGTTGGTTCAAATTGAGACGGAATTAAAAACGTTTCAGGAAGAAATAGATCGTCTTGAGCTTCAAAATATTTTAAATGGGCCTTTTGACCGCAGTAACGCGCTTCTCACCATTAATGCCGGAGCTGGCGGGACGGAATCTTGCGATTGGAGCAGTATGTTGCTTCGGATGTATACCCGTTGGGCCGAGGAAAAAAAATACAAAGTTAAGGTATTGGACATTCTTCCCGGCGAAGAAGCGGGAATAAAGAATGTAATGCTCAGCATTGAAGGCGAGATGGTTTACGGTTATCTTAAAGCGGAGAAAGGGGTTCATCGTCTGGTGCGGATTTCCCCTTTTGATTCGAATAAACGCCGGCACACTTCTTTTGCCTCGGTAGGGATTATCCCTGAAATTGAAGAAGATATTCAGGTCGATATTAAACCCGAAGATTTAAGAATTGATGTTTACCGCTCGTCGGGTCCGGGCGGCCAGAGCGTCAACACAACCGACTCCGCGGTTCGTATTACGCATATTCCTACCAACACTGTGGTCCAAAGTCAAAATGAACGGTCTCAGCTTCAAAATAGACAGGTCGCCATGAAAATTTTGCGGTCGAAATTGTATGAATTGAAAATGAAGGAGCAAGAAGAAGAGTTAGCCAAAGAATATGGAAAGAAGCAGAAAATTGAGTGGGGAAGTCAAATCCGCTCGTATGTGATGCATCCGTATACGATGGTCAAAGACCACCGCACGGATGTTGAAACCGGCAATGTCGCTAAGGTGATGGACGGCGGAATCGATTTGTTTATTGAGGCGTTTTTACGCTGGAGGATGATGAAATAATATGTGTCGTAAATAGTATTGACAAGTCAATAAAATATGCTATATTTAGCATGGTTAATGAATATATTTATGCTATATATAGCATTTATGTAGCTTGATATTATTGAGGAGAGCATAATTATGGATTATTGGAATAAAAAAGTAATTCGTGAGCAAGTAGACAAACGGTTGACATCGTTAAAAGATTTTGCATATTCTGGCATACCCCAGCAGGGATGGATTAAAACCATCCGTGAAGCTTTGGGGTTATCGGCTCATCAGTTAGGGAAAAAAGCCGGGTTTGATCAATCACGGATTTCCCGTTTGGAAACGGCGGAAAAAGATGGAAACTTAAAATTATCCTCTTTGCAAAAGATTGCCAAAGGCTTAAACATGAAGTTTGTTTATGGCTTTCTCCCTGAGGATAGTTTGGAGGTGATGGTCAGAACGCAGGCAAAACGAATCGCTTTAAAGAGGCTTAAGACGTTAAATGATACGATGCGTTTGGAAAAACAAGAACTTTCCCAAGAAGAGCAAAAAAAGGCTTTGGACGATATGATTGAGAAAATATTATTTGATCAGCCGAAGGATTTCTGGGATTTAGGCGATGACTGATTTTGAATATCCAATTGGCGCGACACCGCTTGAGCCCGATGAACTGGAGGGCTTGAAGATTGGGCATATTACCACCCGTGAAGAGTTAAACCGTTTCGAACAGGACAATATCAATGAAGCTCTTCAGTGGTTGGAGAGCCGGCGTAAGAGTGACATTTTGACGGAACAATTTATTAAACGGCTGCATCAAAAAATGTTTGGAAAGATTTGGCGCTGGGCTGGCTCATTTCGGCAGTCGGGCAAGAATATTGGTGTGGATTGGCCGCAAATTCCTGCGCAATTACACACGTTATTACAGGACGTTTGCTATTGGATTGACCACAAAACATATCCACAAGAGGAGATTGCCGTGCGCTTTCATCATAAATTGGTGTGGATCCATTTGTTTCCTAACGGGAACGGCCGGCACGCGCGTTTGATGACCGATATTTTGCTTAAAAGAATTTTGAAACAAGAGTCTTTTACTTGGGATGTAAAAAATATTAATGTTGAAGAGAACGTGAGGAATCTTTATCTTAACGCGTTAAGGAAGGCGGATAACCACGATTATTCGATGTTGTTAGATTTTGTCCGTTCTGATTTTAAACCACTATGAACTTATTAAATTGAATGAAATAATATGTTCGAGCCCCTTGATCTCATGACCGGCGGAATCCAGCATTCGAATCTTTTCGCCCAGATGCCGTTGTTCGATAGCATTTATTACGAAGGGACACTCGACGGTAAAATAAGAAAATTTAAGGCCGCCCACGAAGACCGACAGTGTCGGATTTTTTCTTTGAATGTGATCCGCAAAGAGGAAGATGTGATCTGGGACGCGCTTCTCGACATGATTAAGCGCAGTGTATCCGAGGCGGCCTTTGCCGCGCATGGTGTTTACACCTTGGAATTATTAACCATCAATATCCACCAAGAGGTCAAAACCTTTAGTCCTCTTGAACTGACGCAAGTCATTATTAATTGGTCTCGGAAATTAGCGCCCGGGCAAACGTGTTTGATTAAATATTCTTCCCTTTACGGTTTGCTGCAAAAAATGGTCCACGAAAGCTGGGGCAAGATGGTTTTAAAAACGACCATGGAAGTTTTTGGCGACAAACCCGCCTTTTTGGATCTGTTGATAAAAAGATTGTTGAAAAATTTTGAATTCAGCCATGATCCAGGCATTCTCTTGTTGAATGATTTAAGCCAACAGCCGCTGTTTGATCCCAAAGACACGCTCCAGCAGGAACGCCTTAAGAAAGTGATGGCGGGACAGATTCCTCAATCCATCGAATTCCCGCCCGAAGTTTATATCCATGACCGCAACGGGGTCAGGGAATTGTTGTCTGGGGCGATTATAAAATAGCGGGTCCAATAGTGATAAAATATTAAATTATACTTGACAAATGTGTCTATAACCCATAAACTTATTATGGGTATATGAAAATATATTAATTATGAGTATTAAGACAAATGGACTTTTTAGCGAAAAATCTAGTTTTTACCCTTGAAGAATTCAAGGGGTTTCTAGCGGATCGGGGGACGAAGGGGCCTCGGGCTGCAGAATCTTTGCTTTCTTATTATCTTAAATCGGGCCGCGTAACACGCATAAAACGTTGCCTTTATGCTGCTGTCCCGCGAGATAGTGATGCCAAAACATTTGTCCCTGATCCATTTGCTTTGGCCGCTAAAATGAGTCCAGACGCCATTCTTGTTTATCACACCGCCTTAGAATGCCATGGGCGGGCCTATTCCGTCTTTAGTCATTTTATGTACCAAACAGATAAAACATTTCATATTGTGTCTTATCGGGGTTGGAAATTTCGTCCGATCAAAGCACCGATAGCTTTGCGGCACAAAAATCGAACAGATTTCGGCATACTCACAGTCGATCGAGGCGGGATAGATGCGCGAATCACCTCTCTTGAACGCACACTCGTTGATGTCCTTGACCGACCAGTGTATTCGGGAAGCTGGGAAGAGATATGGCGTTCTTTAGAATCGATAGAATTCTTCGATCTTGATCGAGTGGTTGAATATACAAAGCTTCTTGATGCGGCCACGACAGCGGCAAGGGTAGGTTTTTTTCTTGAACAACATCACGATGCCTTAATGGTTGAAGAAAAGTATCTTAAAGCGATTGAGGCATTGTGTCCTCGCAGTGTGTCTTATCTTGATCCGCGTCAGAAAAAAGGAAAATTGATGAAACGATGGAATCTTGTTGTGCCAGAAAAAGTTTTAAATAAGTCCTGGGAGGAAATTGTATGAAAGTTTCAAAGGGGATGTTAAATGACATTGCCAGTTCAACAGGCTTTAGGGCGGATATTATTGAGAAAGTTATCCAATTATTACATTTGCTTAATACGTTCAATGAACATCCGTTTTTGAGAACTCGATGGGCATTGAAGGGTGGTACGGCCCTGAATCTTTTTGTTTTAAAAATGCCGCGTTTATCGGTCGATATTGATCTTAATTACATCGGCGCGGTAGATCGCGAGACTATGATGAGCGAAAGACCGAAAGTAGAACAAGCAGTTCAGGGTGTATTTTCTCGTGAGGGATTTACAGTGAAACGTATTCCTTCCGAGCATGCGGGAGGTAAGTGGAGGCTAGCCTATTCAAGTGTTGTCGGAGAGATCGGGAACCTTGATGTTGATTTGAATTTCATGTTTCGGCAGCCTCTCTGGGATTTGAAAATAGTCAATTCTCATCCATTGGGACATTATCAGGCTAAAGATGTTCCTGTTGTTGATATCCATGAACTCACGGCAGGGAAATTAGCTGCTTTATTTTCCCGTCATGAGGCCCGCGATCTTTTTGACGCGCAGCAAGTATTAGGCCAGGTGAATTTGGATCAGAGGCAGCTGCGTATAGCCTTTGTTGTTTATGGCGCCATGAACCGTAAGGACTGGAGAACGATTTCTCTGGATGATGTTTCATTCGGTCATGAAGAATTGAAACAGAAACTCATCCCTGTCATACAGCCTCAATTTATTTCCGGTCATGAAAAGGTTGTGCCTATCGGACAAAATTTAGTAGAAGAATGTCAGCGTAAACTTTCTATCGTATTCCCATTATTAGATAACGAAATCAAGTTCCTTGATTTTATTCTTGAAAAAGGAGAGATCGAGCCGTCGTTATTAACTCCGGATACAGATCTGCAGGAGCGGATTAAGCGGCATCCGATGCTTCAATGGAAGGCGATGAATGCGCGCAAATATTTCGGGGTACGATAAAATAGCGGTTGATTATCCTCGCGGATTGTTTATAATCAAAAAGATAAAGTAAGGAGTAGAGATACCCTCATAGTATCGGAAACTGGAAGTTTCCAACACGTTATAAAATAGCGAAGCGTTTATTTTATGTTTGATTTTTTAATCCAAAAACCTATTATCCGAAACGCGCAGAAAGCCATTGATCGTTTAACGCCTAAGGTTAACGTTTATCTGCACGAAGATTTGCCGCTTCCCTCTGTCCATCTTCTCAAACAGTTCTCCGCGACGGTGGCCCGTATTAACGCCCTCGAAGAAAAAATAAGTCAATTCAATGACGCACAACTTCGCGCGAAGACGGAAGAATTGAAGGCTATCTATGAAGAAGGAGTTCGTCAAGAAAAGGAAGAATTTAAAAATCTTGAAGAACTTTACAGGAAAACTTTAAATCAAGAAGAAAGAGAAAATATTAAACTGCAATTAGAGGAAACGCGAAAGCGGTTGCGCGTTGTTAAGCAAAAAGTCCTCAATGAACTTCTTGTCGAAAGCTTCGCGGTTGTTCGAGAGACGGGGAAACGTATTCTTTCCATGAGGCACTTTGATGTTCAGCTCGTCGGAGGCCTCGCGCTTCATCAAGGGAATATCGCGGAAATGACCACGGGGGAAGGGAAAACGCTCGTGGCGACTCTTCCCGCGTACCTGAACGCGCTGACGGGGGATGGCGTTCATATTGTCACCGTCAACGATTATCTGGCCAAACGCGATCGGGAATGGATGGGACCTCTGTTTGAATTTTTAGGATTAAGCGTTGGCGTTATTCTGCACGATTTGGACTCAAGAGCTCGCCACGAGGCGTATCACTGCGATATTACGTACGGCACGAATAATGAATTTGGCTTTGATTATTTGCGCGATAATATGGTTAACGATTCAAGAGAAATGGTCCAGCGGCCGCACCATTTTGCCATCGTCGACGAGGTGGATAGTATTTTAGTGGATGAGGCTCGCACGCCTTTAATTATCTCAGGTCCCGCGGAGGAGTCCACGGATAAATATTATCGGGCCAACGAAATTAGCCCCCAGTTAAAGGGAAAAAGAATTACGGAAAAAGATGAAATTGATGCCAAACACCGCGGGGAAGACATTTCCAAAGGATTTGATTACACAGCGGATGAAAAATCAAAAGCGATTTCCTTAACCGAAGAAGGCGAGGAAAAGGCGGCCCGTTTATTTGGAATCCCGAATCTGCATGACATGGAAACGATTGAATATCGCCACCATATTCTGCAGGCTTTAAGGGCCAAGGAATTTTTTAAAATTGACGTGGATTATGTGGCGCGCGACGGGGAAGTCATTATTGTCGATGAATTTACCGGCCGTCTTATGCCGGGACGACGATGGTCGGATGGTCTTCACCAGGCGGTCGAAGCCAAAGAGGGCATTAAGATTGAGCGGGAAAATCAGACGCTCGCCACCATTACTTTCCAGAATTATTTCCGCATGTACGAAAAATTGTCGGGGATGACCGGAACAGCCTATACGGAAGCCAACGAATTTAAACAAATTTATAATTTGGATTGTATTGTGATACCGACGAATCAGAAACTTAAGCGTATTAATTACCCCGATTGTGTTTACAAAACTCTCAAAGGAAAATTTGACGCCGTTGTGAATGAAATTGAAGAATGTCATAAAAAAGGACAACCTGTCTTGGTCGGCACCATTTCTATCGAAAGGTCTGAACTCCTTTCGCGGATGCTTAAACAAAAAGGAATTCCTCACCAGGTTCTCAATGCCAAATATCATGACCGTGAAGCCCAGATTATCGCCCAGGCGGGGCGTTTTAAGGCCGTCACTATCGCGACCAACATGGCCGGCCGCGGAACAGATATTATGCTGGGAGGAAACGCGGAATATCTAGCCAAAAGTCTCGTGGATGAAAAGACAAAAGAAACAGAAACAGAAGATCTCCAACAAAAAGCCGATCTCATTAAGAAGTTTATAGAGCAATTTCGTTCTCAAGTTAAAGAGGAACACGAGAATGTTGTTCTTTTGGGAGGGCTTCATGTCCTCGGGACGGAACGCCACGAGGCTCGACGGATTGATAATCAGTTGCGCGGCCGCCAAGGCCGGCAAGGCGATCCCGGCTCATCCAGATTTTATGTTTCTCTTCAAGATGATCTGATGCGTCTTTTTGCGTCGGATCGGATTATGGGACTCATGGATCGTTTAGGGATGGAAGAAGACCAGGTCTTGGAGCATCCGTGGCTTTCCCGAGCCATTGAGACAGCGCAAAAACGCGTTGAAACGCATAACTTTGAGATCCGCAAACATCTCTTGGAATATGACAATGTGATGAATCGCCAGAGAGAGGTTATTTATGGCTTGCGTCGATCTATTCTAGAACGGGAAAATGTTTTGGATACGATCACCGACGCTCTCGCGGACCTGATTTATGTTTTGGTTGGCGAATATCTTTTTCCTCAAGGGACAGAGGCTGTTTTTAATCCGGAGGGCTTAAGGGTTTATCTGAAAACTAAATTTAATTATGATTTTAATTTTGACGAAGAAAAATTAAAGCAGATGAATCAAGAGGAAATCGGCGAGCTTATCTTAAAAGATTTATTGGTTCTGTATGAAGCTAAAGAAAAGGAATTTGAACCCGGGCAGTTAAGGCATTTGGAACGGATGGTGCTTTTACATACCATCGATTCTAAATGGAAAGATCATTTGTACGCGATGGATCAGTTGAAAGAAGGCGTGGGATTGCGCGGCTATGGGCAGAGAGATCCTTTGCTCGAATATAAGAGGGAAGGTTTTGAGATGTTTCAAATGATGTACGAGTCCATTAATCGAGAGGTGGTTGAGATTATTTTCAGGATTCAGCCTGCGTCCGCGGGAATGGCTCGACGGTTAAAAGGGGTGTTTAGCTCCCTGCCTCAGAGAATGATCCATGATGAAGTTTCGGGATTAAGAGCTGTTCAGCCTCCCTCGGGCCGAGTCCCCTCGGGACAAGGTCCAAGAGCGCCAACCCAAGAAAGCCCAAGTCCTCTGGAACAAGAGAAAACTTCCTCGGCTCCCTATCAAAAAAGTGGGCCCAGGGTTGGACGTAACGATTCTTGCCCTTGCGGAAGCGGTAAAAAATATAAAAAATGCTGCGGAAAGTAAGATGACAAAAGTCCCTTTAATGAAAAAAAATATTAAAATACTTAAGGTTTGGCTGTTGGCTGGGCTTCTGGGATTAACTATTTTTATAGGATTTAATCAATACACCTTTCCTGAAGCGACAGTAGATATTCAATTAAGCAAAGAGGAAATTTTTCGACGAAGCGAAGAGTTTGTTAAGTCCCAGGGTTTTGAAACGGAAGGTTACGACAGGGCCATTATTTTCGACGCCTGCTCTCCTATTTATTTACAGAAAACAGAAGGCCTTGATCGTACGCTCGAAATTCTAAAAGAAAAAGAAATTCCTTGTTTTAGCTGGCAGGTTCGGTATTTCAAAGAATTAGAAAAGGAAGGGTTTTATGTCGGGCTTGATCCATCAGACGGAAAAGTTGTTTATTTTCAGCATGCCTTGATGGATGACGCCGCAGGGGATCGTTTATCGCGGGAAGAGGCCCAAAAAAAGGCCGAAGATTTTTTAGCAGTATTGGGCACCGATTTAACGAAATACCAAATCAAGGATACCTCTTCTAACGAGCTTAAGAATAGAAGCGTTCATGATTTTGAATGGGAAAAAATAAATTACAAGCTTGGAGAAGCGGCTTTAAGAATTTTTGTCACCATCGATGGGAGCGCGTTAGGAAATTTTGACGTGTATCTTAGTACCCCTGAGCAGTTTGAAAGGGATTTGATTAAAGAATCAACGCCGGGAATGATTCTTTCCTTTATTTTTGGGTTTGGATTGATTCTTATTTTCTTAGCCTCGATTTTTGTTTTAATTATTCAGTATAAACACAGCCGTGTTAAGTGGCGGATAGCCTTTGGCTTCGGGGCGTTTTTAATTCCTTTAAGTATTCTTGCGTTTTTTAACAGTCTTCCTATTTTTTGGAGTGACTACGAAGATACTTTAAGTAAAAGTGTTTATTTTGGAATGGCCCTGGCCAGCGTGGGTGTGGGTTCGCTTTTCAGTGGATTAACTATTTTTCTTTTTTGCGCTTCGGGGGAATCTCTCGCTCGGGATTTAAAACTTTCTAGAATGCCGCTTATTGAATCTATCCGCGGAAAATACGCCACGATTAAAAGGGTTATCCCTACGTATGTCGTTGGATACTCTTTGGGTTTTATTCACTTAGGATATTTAATTGTATTTTATCATATCGCGACTAAATTTGGGAAAGTATGGATGCCCATTGATCCGTCTTACACTAATATGTTGGGGACATCCATGCCTTTTCTTTTTCCTTTGACGGTCGCTCTTTCCGCCGCTTTAAGCGAGGAATTTATGTTTCGAATGTTCGCGATCGCGTTTTTTAAAAAATATTTAAAGCATATGGGGGCCGCGGTTTTAGTCTCCTCTATCCTCTGGGCCTTCGCGCATTCGAATTATCCTATTTATCCCAATTATGTCCGAGGGATTGAACTGACGATTGTAGGCATTGTTTACAGTCTTGTTTATTTAAAATTTGGCATTGAGACCACCATTATTTCTCACTATGTTTACAATGCCACGTTGATCGGCTGGCCGCTTCTCAAAGCGGATAATATGTATTTTAAAATCTCCGGCTTTTTGGTTCTTATTTTAATCATGCTTCCGCTTTTATTTATTCCTCTGTTAGCCAGAAGGAAATCTCACCAGAGAAAACATGCGTAAGAAATTTAAAGATATTTGGTTATCCGTTTTTTCCGCTATTTTGCTTATCTTAGCTTTCCCTCGGACAGATTTTTCCTTTTTAATCTGGGTCGGTTTAATCCCTTTGATGCTAGCTTTGGAGAATAAGAAAAAAGGTGAGGCTTTTGGGTTAAGTTATTTTTGCGGGGTTATTTTTTTCGCCGGCACTTTATACTGGTTTATTTATGTGGATGTTTTAGTCGCTTTTGTGGGGGCACCGCTTCTTATTTTATATCTGGCGCTGTATTTTGGTTTGTTTGGATTTATGGTCAGCGCGTTTAATCAAACGCCGCTTTTCTTTAGATTGATTTTATTGCCGGCCGGATGGGTTGTCTTGGAGTGGATACGAGCGCATTTTTTGACAGGTTTTGGCTGGGTGAGTCTGGCGCATTCTCAGTATAGAAATCTTCCGCTGATTCAAATCGCGGATAGTACAGGTATTTTTGGAATATCTTTTCTTATCGTTATGGTTAATTTTTTGGGGAAAGAATTCATTGTTTCTTTAAGAAACCACTCACGCGGTCATTTTAAAGAATGGTTATTAAATTTGTTTATCCCGACTTTTATTCTTTTGGCGGTTGTTTTTGGATATGGCGCGTGGAGGTTGTCTTCTTTGCAGACTTTGTCTTCAAAAATGAAGGTGGCTGTTATCCAAGCGAATATTCTTCAGGAAAGGAAATGGCAGTTCGCGCAATGGCCCGCCATTATGGAAGAATATATCGCGTTAACTAAACAAGCGGCTCGAGGGAATCCGGAGCTGATCGTTTGGCCTGAAACGGCCTTCCCGGGGATTTTATGGGAGGACGAAGCATTCTTAGAGAAATTAAAACAATTGGCTGCCGAAATAAAGATTCCGCTTCTTTTTGGTTCCGTGATTAAAGATGAAAGCATGTATTATAACTCGGCCCTTCTTTTATCCGAAGACGGCAACATTGTGGAACGTTACGATAAAATTCATTTGGTTCCTTTTGGGGAATATGTCCCGTTGCGTTCTCTCTTCCCTTTCTTAACCAATATTGTCCCAATCGGAGATTTCAGCGCGGGGACAGAATTCACCGTTTTCCCCTCGCGAGGACAATTTTCTGTTCTTATTTGTTTTGAAGATGCCGTTTCAAGATTATCCAGAGAATTTGTCCGCAAGGGAGCGCGGCTTTTGATTAACATAACCAATGATGCCTGGTTTGAGGACTCAAAAGCGCCATTTTTGCATTTGCAATCCTCTGTTTTTCGCAGTATTGAAAATAGAAGAACATTAATTCGCGCGGCGAATACAGGTGTAAGCGCTTTTATTGATCCGTTAGGTCGCTTTTTGGGTGGCGTGGAAAAAGAAGGAAAATTAACTTACGTTTCAGGATACGCCGTTTCAAGCGTTCCGTTAAATCAGGAGCAATCCTTTTATACGCGATTTGGCGATTTATTTGTTTATTTTTGCTTTGGAATTCTTTTTTCCGGCAGTGTGTTAAAATGTTGGAAAAATTCAATCGAGTTAAAAGAAATTAGTGTATAATTAAATCTAAATCTTGTCACATCGGAATTTCCCCCGCCAATGGCGGGGCCCATTCCGCTTTGGGCGGGACCAGATAGGCTAATGACCGATAATGCCCCCGCCGAAGGCGGCCCGCAGGGAGATAGTGCACGAGCGATAGCGAGTGCCTATCTGGGGTTGAATGATTAGATAAGGCAAAAAGGAGGGGCATTCTATGAATAAAAAAATACCGCCGGTTAAAATTATTGGTTATGGGTTAGCGTTTCTTTACAGCGTGTCATTTATAACTTTTTTACATTTTCTAGAAAATCCTGATTTTAAAGGCCAGATTGTTTTTTTTATATTGATTTTTGGGGCTTTAATTATTGGTTCATTGGCCGTTGCTATGCTTCAAGAATGGGGCAGGCAAGTCGTGATCGCCATGAATGTCCTTCTTTTTGTTTTGCTCTTAGGACATTATATCCCCAAAATCGGAGTTATCCCGACCAGCTATATTTTCATGACCATTATTGTTTTCTTTTATTTTAATCAAACTAAAATACGTCAGCAGTTTTTTGTAAGCAATATCGGATCTTGGCGCAGTATTTTAATTATTGATGACGATGAAAGTATCTTAAAGACGCTCAGAACGCTTCTGATGTCTTACGGATATTCTGTCTTAACGGTTAAGACAGGAGAGATAGGATTGGAAGTAGCCAGCAAGCAAAAACCGCATTTAATTATCCTGGATGTTATTTTGCCTGGCATGAAAGGGCGCGAGGTGTGCAAAAAATTGAAAAGTAATCCAGCCACTAAGCATATCCCCGTTGTTTTTATGACTTCTAAGGATTCCCCTGATGATATAAGAGCGGAAATGGAAGTGGGGGCGAGCGCTCACTTAACAAAGCCGGTGAATGCCAAGTCTTTAATTACAACAATCAGAAGCATTTTAGACCCCCGCCTACCCTAAAATTATTATGGATTTAAACAAGCAAATAAAAATTTTTAAGCGGACGTTAGCCCGACGGGGATTGTTTTTAAGCGCCTGGCTAGCAGGGAAACTGCCTTTAAGATTGTTACGTATCGTTATCCATTTTCTTATGGCCATTGCTTTTCGTTTAGTCATTAAACAGCGAGCCATAGCCAAGGAAAGTCTTTTGATTGCCTTTGGCAAAGAAAAAGACCTTAAAGAAATTAATCGCATCGTAAGAAATTGTTTTGAGAATATAGGCGAAGGGATGATTGAAATGCTTTATTTTTTGAATCATCCCGATAAAGTGTTTGGTCAGGTGGTTGTTGAAGGGAAAGAATATTTAGACAGCGCTTTAAAAGAAGGGAAGGGAGCCATCGCGGTCACCGCTCATTTTGGTAATTTTCCTTTAATGATGCTGTACTGCGCTTTAAGCGGTTATCAAACTAACGCGATTATTCGTCCGACCCGCGATGAGGTTTTGGAAGAATATTTATTAGAGCGCAGGACGCTGGTGGGACTCAAGACTGTTTACGCGGTTCCTCGCAAGGAATGCGTCGCGAATTCCCTCAAAGTTTTGCGTGACAATGAATTGCTTTTTATTCCTTTAGACCAAAATTTTGGCAGTAGTGGCGGGGTTTTTGTGGATTTCTTTGGTCAAAAGGCGGCCACAGCGACAGGACCCATTATTTTTTCTTTGCGCACCAAAGCCCCTATTTTACCTATGTTTATTATCAGAGAGCAGGGTAATCGTCATAAAATTATTATTGAACCGCCGCTTGCTTTAGAGCAATCTGTTCATGAAGATGAGATGATTTTGTTCAATACCGCAAAAATAACGAAAATGATTGAACAATATATTCGTAAATATCCCCAAGAATGGGGTTGGATGCACAGACGTTGGAAGAGTCGTCCTTAAGGAAAAAGGAGCGGGGCGTGCCGTTTAAATTCAATTTCATCTTTTTTATCGGATTTTTTATTCTTATTTTAGGTGTCGGGCTTATTTTGCTCTGGTGGCCTGAAATGGTCAATCTCTTTAAAGGCGCTACGGGGATTATCCTTGCTCTTACTGGATTGATTGTTCTTTACACGGTTAAGAGATGAACCAAGACAGCCTTAAACTGATTATTTTTGATCTCGATGGGACATTGGTTGACGCGTACAGGCCCGTTGCCTTAAGTCTTAATTATGCTTTTAAAAAAGTCGGCTTGTCGTCCGTGGAAGATGAGGTCATTAAACGAAGTGTCGGCTGGGGTGATCGTAATTTAATTCAGAGATTCGTTCCGCGTTTCCTTACGGCCAAAGTGTTGGCTATTTATCGTCAGCATCATAAAAAAGCTTTAAAGGATGGAGTAAAATTTCTTCCCAGCGCTAAAAAAATTTTGTTCGGCCTTAAAAAAAGAAATTATAAATTGGCCATCGCCAGTAATCGTCCCACGCTTTTTACGAGAATTATTTTAAAACATCTTCAGATAGAGCATCTTTTTGATGTTATATTATGCGCAGATAAAGTGAAACATCCTAAGCCTTCGGGGGATATTCTTCGCGCGATCCTTAAAAGATTAAAAATTGTACCCGCGGAAGCTTTGTACGTGGGGGATATGACCATTGACGCGCAAACGGCACAAAACGCAGGGATAAAGAGTATTATTGTTTTAACAGGATCAAGCAAAAGAAAAGAGGTCGTTCCTCTAAAGCCATTTAAGATTATTGACCGGCTGGAAGGATTACCTCTTGTTTTAGAAAAAGTTAACCGCAAATATTTTCGTTGATTATTACCTTTTTCTCTAGTATAAAGGGTAGCATAAGAAAAGTAAAAAAATGAAGGAGCGGATTCATGAGTAAACGAAAAAGACGGGCAAAGCTTAGCTGGCGTTCTAAAAAAGCAAACCATGGGCGCAAACCTAATTGTGGTTAACCTAAATTCAATTGAGTAAAAATTTTTAGGGGAGGGTATCTCATGAACCTCAAAATTTTTAGAGGAAAGAATTTTTTTCTTTTTTGCGTATTGTCCAGTATGTTGGCTTTCACGGGCTGTGTGTATGTGGCTGTAGGTGGGATTGCCGCGTTGGGAGGTTATGTGGTGAGTCCTGACACGGTGCAAGGCGTTGCCAAAGTGGATGATCAATCTCTCTGGGACACGGCGATAGAGATTGTCTCTATTATGGGAACGATTCAAGAAGAGTATCGCGCTGGCGAAGATAAAGTTTATACCGGTAAAAAGACTTTGAAAGAGGGGGAAAGTATTATTTTAGCGGTCGTTAATGGAGCGAAGGTTACCATGATCATTGTCCCCACGGGGGCGGATTCAGCGCAATTAAGTATCAAGGCCCGAAAAGCTTTTATTCCCAAGATGGCGGTCGCCCA
>ORMF012274133.1_pt1 | contig 46130 bp, 51 predicted proteins | sample 1779871 | NCBI WGS metagenome assembly ORMF01 (sample SAMEA104232316, study PRJEB22302) | groundwater metagenome | biome: forest; feature: aquifer; material: groundwater | place: USA | collected 2011-08-07 | depth 5.4 m
GACGGGGGACGACCTGGACTTTCTGAAAGACTCCGGCACAGGATGGATGAAGCTTACCTACGCTGGCGGCCAGCTCCAGCTTCCACAGCTTGGCTCCGGCGCCGGGATACTCCTGGGAGGCGACGCCAACCTCTACCGCTCTGCTGCGGACGTGCTGAAGACCGACGACAGCCTGGAGGTAAATGTAAACCTCACGGTTGCAGGAAACATAGTGGTTGCCGGCACGGTGGACGGCGTTGATGTCAGCGCCCACGCCGCCAACGTGAACGCCCACCACGCCCAGACACACGGCAATGCTGACCATACAGGGGCGCCAACACCATCCCAGCTTGATATCGGTGATGGGGCTGTAGTAGGTACAGATGCCGGCCCGGCGCGGGGTGACCATCAGCACGCCTTCCCGTCCCCGGCCACTGGATACCCGCTAGACGTAGCTGCGTCCGAAGCCGATGGCACGGCCACAACCACCGCCAGGGCCGACCACGTTCACGCTCACGGCAGCGGCTATCTACCCAACGCTCATCATGCTCAAGCCCACGGCGACGGAGACCACTCCGCAGTATATGCACTGCTGGCAGGGCGTGCCGGTGGTCAGACGCTTATCGGCGGCACAGGATCTGGTGAACACCTCCAGCTACAAAGCACCAGCCATGCCACGAAAGGACGAGTGCAGTTCCACAACACCACCAACTACATCGACGCCAGCGGCAATTTGACAGTGGTGGGCAACATTTCCGCCAGCGGTAATATTACTACCACGGCTGGGGATATCCTTATTAGCTCAACGAAGCGAGTATATTTCGATGGCGGGGCAACCAAATACGCTTGGATGAACATTGCCAATGCCGAACCTTTGGACACCTCCGGCACGGACGGTCGCATAGCCTTGAGCTACAATCTATTTATTAGGAAGTTCTCGGGCGATCTCTTCGCCGACCCACCGCAGATGTGGATCGGTCAACACCGAAACGACTTCCTCTACATGGTGATCCAGGAGACCGCCGCTGGATCAGGCAGCTGGCAGGCCGCCGTCCAGACAGTCCGGCGTCCCAAAGACCTCCCGAACCCGGACCCGCCCATCGCTCAGGGCTACGGGTTCCACCCCCTCCGACTCTTCGGTAAAAACTTCCTGACCGATCTCGGCGGACACCTGGTGACGGGCAGCGATCCTGGCGCCGGGACCTTTCTACAGCAGATATACTTTCAAAAGACTCTACACATTGACCATATAACCGGTCAGACCCGCTACCCCGACCATTACACGAACGGCAGACCATACGACACAACCGACGACAGCAAAGAGCTGGGCGGCGTGGCCGTTAATCAACGTGCGGGAGCCCTCAGCGTCCGCATCTACCGTAACGCTACGAAGGTAGGGAGCAACAACTGGACGCTAGGAGATGACCTCGTCTTTGAGGATGTGTTGAATCCCTCACCCGGGGTGAAGCTCAGCCAGCTAGTACGGGGCGCCGTAGACCGGCTGAAGATAGCGACAGGGGAGACTGGTCTGTTCAGCATGCCGGCCAGCCAAACAAATCGAGACTTCGGTACGGTCTCTCTACCGGCTGGCCTCTTCAGCTCACCCCCTAAGATATTTCTGACTGCCAGGAACAGCGCTAGCGCCTGGAGTGTTGGTCTCACCGCCTATACCGTAACCGCGGCCAGCTTCGGGATCATGGGGCAGAACAACTACTCTGCCGGCCCTTCCGATTTCTTTATCCAGTGGATGGCCGTTGGAACCTAATCATCTGTTTATCGCAACGATCAAGAGACTGGCAGCCGCTGTTCTCTTGACGGCGGCGCTGACCGCGCCGCTTTTGCCCACGCGCGCAGCAGCGACCGGCCCAACCTATGTTTCCGGCATCATCACTGCGGACACCACCTGGACTGAGGCAGGCAGCCCCTACATAGTCACAGGGGAAACCATCGTGGAGCGGGATGTTACGCTCACAATCCAACCCGGCGTGGTGGTGCGATTTGATGGGCCCTTCCAGCTCGAGGTGGTGGGCGGTATCCGGGCTATAGGCGCCCCTGCCAAGCCCATTGTGTTTACCCGTCATCGCGAAGGGCAGCAGTGGAAGGGTGTGTATTCCCACGGAGTCCGAGGTGGGCCGTCGCAGTACGCGGCGGCGGAGTTCCGCTACGTGACCGTCGAGTACGCAGAGGTCGGGATCCGGCTGGTGATGCAAACCCTCGATAAGGCCCACACCTACATCCGGGACAGCCTCTTCCAATTCAACGGTCTTGGCTATAGCGCCGGGTCCGCAACCATTGAGGATCCTACCCTTCGTAACAACGTCGTTCGGTACAACAAGCAAGGAGCGATTGCGGGCGCTTCCGTATCCGGGCACGTTATCGAGCACAATGAGGGGACGGGCCTTATAGCCAGTACGGTCGCCTACTCCATTATTGCGGATAACGGCGGCGATGGCATCGTCGGGGGATCCGATATCACCCGCAGCATCATCCGGGATAACCGAGGCAACGGTATTGTCCTCCCGCCGGGGTATTCAGGCTACCCGATAAGAAACAACAGCATCACCGGAAACGCAGGCTATGCGCTAAAGAATGAAGGGGACGGCGACTTCGATGTACGGGAGAACTGGTGGGGCACCACCAACCCGGAGGCCATCAAGACTATGATCTACGATTTTTCTGATGACCGGCTGCTGGGGAAAGTCAACTTCACCCCGTTCTTGACTGCGCCGCCGGAGCCCTGCTCCTGGGCCGGGACCTGGTCTATTAACAGCGGCGAGGAGCGTTTTTTCATGTTCCTCTCCCATAGCGCGACGACGGTCACCGGTACATATGCGGGGGCCCGCCGCATCGAAGCCTCCATTTCCGGCATCTCGAGCATCTCGGACGTCCTGCTCTTCCGGCTCGAGGGGCGTTGGGCCGAGCCGCCTACTTATGCAGAGCCAGACGACGCGGGGCGTTTCGTCTTCGGGATCGCGCCGGACTGCGGCCGGATTTCCGGCACCTGGGGTTTCGGGGACAGCGCGAGCGACGGAGGGACCTGGTCGGGAGTGCGGCTAGCCACACCCGGCCCCTGCTCCTGGAGCGGATTCTGGGACACGCTGACAGGAAGCGGGGAGCAGTTCCCTATGGCCCTGGTTCAAAACGGGGCGTCTGTTACAGGGACATACGGATCAGACCGCAGACTGGAGGGGACGGCCTACGGCGCTGAGCTAAGCGGCCGCTGGGCTGGACCTCCTAGCTACACTGAACCAGACAACGCAGGGCCTTTTCTATTCAACATATCCTCCGACTGCGGCTCATTCACTGGCGCTTGGGGCTTCGGTTCGGGCCGCGCAGGGGGGGCATGGGCCGGTACCAGAGTATCTTCATCCCCGGAGCGCGCCCAGGTGGTTGCTGAACTGTACCGTTCCGTGCTATGTCGTGAGCCAGACCCCACCGGCCTGCAATACTGGGTGGATTCAGGCTTACCTGTAGAGCAGATAAAACCCCATATTGAAAGCTCATCTGAAGCTCGCCGACTGGAAGGCATACGAGCCCTTTATGTGTCGATTTTGGGTCGAGACCCACTTGGGCCGACAAAAGATTGTGCCGGCATCCGCTCCTGGGCATATACCAGTCTTACCTTTGAAGAGATACGCTCAGGTCTGCTGACGTCTCAAGAACGCTTGTCTAAAGTACGAGAGTTATATCTACAGGTACTAGCACGAGACCCACTATGGGCAGACCCGATTGGGCTGCGCTACTGGGCCGAACGAGCTGTGTCTTTGGACGAGCTACGAGGCATACTTCAGACTTCGGCAGAGGGCCAGCGGGTGCTTGCGATAAGGCAGCTTTATATAGAGTTGCTAGGTCGAGACCCTCTGGGGACAGACACAACAGGTCTGCGCTACTGGGTTGACAGCGGCATGAGCTTAGAGGAGATTCGACAGGTGATAATGCAGAGTGGTGAGTACCGCAGAAGGGTAGGCGCATGATACAAAGGAGGAAAGAATCCAAAGACCATAATTATAGATAATCTGGTACGCGGCCCACTGTGCCTTATCCGCGAGGCGGATGGTTCGCTAAGGATGGAGGCATTATACGTTCTAAGGACAGGCACAGATGAGGTGAGGCCCGTGAACCGGGATGTCACCTCCTTGCTGACCCCTGCTCAGCGCACGGCTTTAACGGACGCCTACAACTCCGCCTATACGGCCATCGAGACCGCTGAGCTATCGTAAGCAGTCCAGTATAACAGCGGGTCTGGGTGATTCTGAGTATATTAGCTGGATAGCGATTACCTTGTATGCGACCCTCGCGGTTGAGCAAGACCGCCTTCATATAAATTATACCAATAGACCTTACACAGGCCCATAAATGAGTGAGCATATACTGGCGATATCCCGCCCGTGGCGAGCGAGCCAGCCCTGAGGCTCTCGAAGGGAACCATCAGCGGGCTATATTGTAGTCCTTCGACAAGCTCAGGACGAACGGATTTTATGCCCTATGCTATACCATTTGGTATTAGGCTTCTTATTGGTCTCACAAAGCCGCATCCCCCTGTTCCGCACATCGCCTCCGAATCTCGCTCCCGAGCTACAAATGAGTCATCAGCCTATGTTTTGCCTTCTATAGCCTATATGCTACAATACGGGACAGCAATCAGACGTATTCAAGGAGAATAAGTGGCTGAAAGGATATTCATAGGTGTAGCCTGGCCTTACGCTAACGGTCCCCTGCACTTAGGCCATATAGCCGGGTGCTATCTGCCGGCAGACATCTTTGCTCGCTTCCACCGTGCTAAGGGAAATGAAGTGCTTATGGTATCCGGCAGCGACCAGCATGGCACTCCAATTACCGTCCGTGCCGAGCAAGAGGGCAAAAGCCCGGCGGAGGTGGCCGAGCTCTATCACAACAGCTTCCTCGGCTCCTGGGAACAGCTCGGTATCAGCTTTGACCTTTTCACCAGGACAGGCACCGAGAACCACGCTCAGGTCACTCATGAGATCTTCAAGGACCTGCTGGACAAGGGCTTCATCTACAAGGGGTCGATGCTCCTGCCGTACTGCCCCAATGAAAATCGCTTCTTGCCCGACCGCTACGTTCACGGCGCCTGCCCCTTCTGCGGCAATGCAGACGCGCGCGGCGACCAGTGTGACGAATGCGGTAAGCCGCTGAACGCGGTAGACCTAAAGGAGCCTCGATGCTCCTTCTGCGGCGCAACGCCGGAGATCCGAGATTCCGAACACTATTTCCTAAAATTGAGCGCCTTTAACGAGCGGTTGGCCGCCTGGGTAGAGCAGCAGCGTCACTGGCGTCCAAACGTATATAACTTTACAAAGCACCTGTTAGCAGAAGGACTTTGGGACCGGGCGATAACCAGGGACATCGAATGGGGCGTCACGGTGCCGGTGGAAGGCTTCGAGAACAAAAGAATATACGTCTGGTTTGAAGCCGTCATTGGCTACCTATCGGCTAGCAAAGAGTGGGCCTCACTGATAGGCGAGCCGGAGGCTGAGGATTGGTGGATGGCATTTTGGCAGTGGCCAACAAGAAGCTATTATTTTATAGGCAAGGACAACATCTCCTTCCACACTATTATTTGGCCTGCCATGATCCTGGGATACGGCGATTTATCATTGCCCTACGACATACCAGCCAATGAGTTCCTAACTCTGGAAGGGCGCCAGTTGTCCACCAGCAGGAACTGGGCAGTCTGGGTGCCCGACTATCTGGAAAGTTATGATCCGGACCCGCTACGCTATATTCTCTCTGTAAACATGCCTGAGACCGCCGATACGGACTTCTCCTGGCGAGAGTTCGTGCGAAGAAACAACGACGAGCTAGTGGCTACTTACGGTAACCTCGTGCATCGCGTGCTGACTTTTACTTACAGAAACTTCGATGGACGCGTGCCAGACTACGATTGGCGAAAATTCTTTGAAAATAGCTCTAGCAATCCCTATTATCAGCTTCTTGGGGACGCCAAGAGGACCATGGATTCGGTAACCGATTCGATAGAAAAATGTTCCTTCAGGGCCGCTATTCAGGCTGCGATGGCTTATGCTAGAGACCTAAACAAATTCCTGGAAGATAATGCTCCCTGGCGGACCTTAAAGAATGACCGCGAAGGGACAGCGTTAACCTTGGCTGCCGCCATCAATGGCATAAATTGCCTTAAGACGGTCTTCTACCCTTTCCTTCCCTTCAGCTCACAAAAATTGCACACCATGCTCGGCTATGAAGGCAGTATAGAGGACGAGCAATGGGAATGGGATGCGCCAGAACATCTTATAATGCCCGGACAAGCTTTGTTGCAGCCAGAGCCCCTATTCGTCAAGCTGGATGATAGTGTCATAGAGAAGGAGACCGCAAAGCTAGGCATTAAGGATGTTTAGTCCATGTAGGTAAATTTACATTATGATTGACGCCCACGCTCATTTAGACGACGATAGGTTTAAAGATGACCTTGAACAGGCGCTTGAAAGGGCTGAAGCTGCTGGAGTCTCCTACATTCTTACTGCGGGGTCAGATTTGGAGTCCAGCCGTACTGGGGTTGCTATTTCAGAACGGTATCCTATAGTATACGCTGCGGTAGGCTACCATCCTCATGAGGCATCTAGGGCTACCACAGAAGACTTAGAGGCTATTGGGGCCTTGTGTAAGTACGACAAAGTTGTAGCTATTGGCGAGATTGGGCTGGACTTCTACAGAAACCTTTCTCCCGCCGGTGACCAAATAAGAGTTTTTAAGGAGCATCTAAGGCTTGCAGGAAGACAGGGTATTCCTGTAGTGGTCCACAGTCGTGATGCTGCTGAAGAGACCTTTAGTATATTGCAAGAGTGGAGCAAGACCAGCAGCGATACTAGATGCATGATGCACTGCTTCAGCGGGGATACTAACATGGCAAATAGATATCTAGAGCTTGGATTCTATATCTCTATAGCCGGTCCAATTACTTATCCAAACAACCAAAGGACCAGGGACGTAGTAATGGCCCTACCTTTAAACAGATTAATTGTAGAGACCGATAGCCCGGTCCTGGCGCCACAAAGGATGCGGGGCAAAAGAAACGAACCTTCTTATTTAAAGGAGATAGTAGACTGCATCGCTGGGATTAAGGGACTATCTCCGGAGGAAATATCAAAGGCTACCGAGGCCAATACAGCGGCCCTGTTCGGGCTAAAAGCTGCTGTGTAGACCAAGGAGTAAGAAGAGAAAGGCGCATTTTGCAGAACTTTGCTGTCTATGGACCTGTAGACCATGACCTTCTCAAGGTAGAAGAAGCTATTAGAGAGACTAGAGAGGTACAGTTTCCCTGGCTCTCTGAGCTCCTAGGACATATTCTGGAAAAGGGCGGCAAGCGTATTCGTCCCGCACTAACCTTATTATCAGGACGGTTCTATAACTACGATCTATCCACCTTAGTCCCAATGGCAGCGGCAGTAGAGCTATTACACACCGCAACCCTCGTCCACGACGATACCATAGATAAGGCGTTTTTAAGGAGAGGCACACCCACAATAAATAGCCTTTGGGACGGAAGCATTGCCGTCCTGACAGGTGATTACCTGTTCGCCAACTCAGCGGAAATGGTATCCCGCACCATGAACGTCAGAGTGATGCGTGAGTTTGCCTTGACTCTAATGAGCATCTGCATGGGAGAGATGTCGCAGGACTTTCAGGCCTTTAGCTGGCGTCAGAACCGGGAGCAGTACCTCCAGCGGATTGGTAAAAAGACCGCCTCACTGTTCTCTATGGCCACGGAGACTGGCGCTGTATTAAGTGGAGCACCTGAAGAGGTAATAACAGCCCTAAAGTCCTATGGCTATAACCTGGGTATGGCCTTCCAGATCACAGACGATATCCTAGACTTCACTGGAGAGGCGCAAGAAATGGGAAAGCCGGTGGGCAGCGACCTGCTTCAGGGGACTTTGACCATACCTGCTATCATCTATATAGAGAAATGTCCAAACGGCAATCCTGTGCTGGAGTTTCTACAGGGGTCGGAAGATAGCACGAGCCTGGAACGCGCGCTAGAGGCTATTATATCCTCAGGCAGTATCGACGAGGCCAATCAAGTAGCAAATGAATTCTCCAATGCCGCCCTACAAGCCCTTGATATCCTGCCAAATACCCCCGAGCGTGACGTGCTACAGCAGCTAGCAGAATACAATCTTGTACGGCGCAGCTAAGTAAGGAGACTACCAATGCCTGGATCGAAGGCGCGGGAAATAGAGTTGGCATCTGAATTACGAGACTTAAAGGAACAGACCGCCCAACTCTCTAGTCTTGTATCAGAGCTAAGTGAGAGGCTTGCAGACCATCCGGTCGTGAAACCCATAACTTTATATGATCTCAACACCATAGACTATTCTCTAATGCGACCAATTAATGCCATTTTAGAATTACATGATGATGAGATTATTGCATCTTTTCCAGAAATAGAGGTCTTCGGGTCAGGGACGACAGAATCTGAAGCCATATCTAGTTTGAAGCTACAAATATTAGATATATTTGAAGAGCTTAGAGATTCAGACCCAAAAGAGCTAGGTAAACTACCTCAGTCATGGAAACGAATTCTTGATGCTTTAATTAAGAAATAAGATTGCGGCAGGCCTAATTTGAGTTGCCAGGAGGCGAGAATATGAAAGTACACGAGTACCAAGCCAAGGATATTCTTAAGAGCTACGGAGTCCCCGTGCCAAAGGGTAAATATGTCACTACGCCTGAAGAGGCGAGAAAGGCCGCCGAGGAATTAGGCGGGGTAGTTGTGCTAAAAGCCCAGGTCCATGCCGGTGGGCGAGGCAAAGCCGGTGGGATCAAAGTTGCTAACTCTCCGGAAGAAGCAGAAAGTGCAGCAAAGGCTCTCCTAGGCGCCAGACTCGTCACACACCAGACCGGCAGCGATGGAGTGCCTATCAATGGCCTGCTGGTAGAAGAGACTGTAGACGTAGAGCGGGAGCTTTATCTGGCAATAGTGGTGGATAGCAGCCAGGGCCTGTCCGTAATGATGGCCAGTGAGTCGGGTGGCATGGAGATTGAAGAGGTAGCCGCCCAAAGTCCGGAGAAGATACTGAGGGCTTATATAGACCCTATTATGGGGTTCCAGCCCTCACAGGCAAGGAGACTTGCCTACGGTATGAACGTGCCGCAGCCTCTATCTCGCGGCGCTACAGATGCCATGATCGGCCTGTGGCGAGCATATAGAGATAAGGACTGCTCTCTGGCTGAAATCAATCCCCTTGTTGAGACCAAAGACGGACGAGTAGTAGCCTTAGATGCAAAACTCAACTTTGACGACAACGCTCTCTTCCGCCATCAGGACACAGCAGCCCTCAAAGATATTGCTCAGGAAGACCCGGTAGAGGTAGAGGCAGAGGCAAACGGCATCAACAACTTTGTAAAGCTTCACGGCAACATTGGTCTAGTGGTGAACGGGGCAGGACTAGCCATGGCTAGTATGGATGCAGTCAAATTATTTGGCGGTGAGCCGGCCAACTTTCTGGATATCGGCACTGTCAACAACACCGATAGAGTAGTAAACGCCTTCAAGATCCTTACTTCTGACCCAAGTGTGAAAACAATTTTCTTTAACATTTTTGGGGGCCTAAGTCGAGTCGACGTCATTGCCCAGGGCATAATAGAGGCCCATGAGAAAATGGATATCAAAGTGCCGATAGTAGCCAGGCTCACCGGCAACGGCGTGGAAGAAGGAAGAAGACTTCTAACGGAAGCAAAAATCAAGCTCATAGAGGCCACCGATATGTCCGATGGAGCTAAAAAAGCGGTGGAGGCAGCAAAGGGAGGCTAACAGAGGTATAATTTAGCTATGGTAGCTATATACGAACCATTAATAATCTTGGAGACCACTACGCATATGCCGGAAGTTGCCCTACAGCACTTCAAGCGTGGCAACAGTCTTCATATAAAAGGCGAATACGAGAAGGCTCTGCAAGAGTATGAGGCGGCCATTAAGGCTGCACCAGATAGCTCTGAGGCCCACACTAACCTAGGTGTAATACAGGAACGCTTAGGGCACCATAAATTGGCTCTCAAGAGTTTTGATAAAGCCGTAGCTTTTCACTCGGATTCAACAGAGGTCCATTACAACCGCGGCATAGTGTTAGCCAGTCTGAAACGCTATGATGACGCCTACCGAGCTTTTGATAAGGCTTTGGAAATACAGCCACAAAACGACAAAGCACGAGAAAATCGTAAAAAGGTATTAGAGCTCATATTGAAACGTCTTGCCAAAAAGGGCGTCATCTCGTGGGTCCCCAACGGCAAACCCAAAGGATATGACGGCCCTATCACGATAACACCAGGCCCACCTATCTCTAGTTACGTTATTGAGAATAGGCGTTGATCCTTTATATGGAAACCTCTAGTACCGTCAAGTTTTATCTATTGAAAGCTAACATATTAGAAGAGGGATCCCAAGAAGTAAAGAAGGCAGTCGAAGAGGCAGAATATGTAACGACAGCCATCGTAACCTATGCTGAGACCAGGGCCGCTCTTGCTATGGCCCGCCGCCAAATGAGGCTACCGAACGATGAAGAGTACAGACGATTAGTCCAGGCTCTCAACGAAGACTGGCCACGTTACACTCCCATCCCGCTCTCAGATGGGATCGTCCGGCTAGCTGGAGATCTGGCAGAAAAACATGCCTTGCGTGGCTATGATGCAGTCCAGTTAGCATCGGCATTAGATTTAGTAAATAGCACACCAGCAACTGTTGGCTTCTCGTCTTGGGACAATGATCTGGTAATAGCAGCACGCAGAGAGGGACTTAGGATAGTTTAGGAGGATTTATATTGAGCGTTCTTATCGATAAAAATACCCGCCTTCTGGTCCAGGGCATCACAGGCGGCGAAGGAAGTAACCACGCAAGGCTGTGCAAGCAGTACGGGACTAACGTCGTATCGGGAGTTACTCCTGGCCGAGAGGGAGCAGAGGTAGAAGGCATTCCGGTATTTAACACTATAAGCAAGGCCGTAAAGGAGACCAGTCCTAACACGAGTCTTATATTTGTGCCCGCTGCCTTTGCCGCTGACGCTATTTTCGAAGCGCTTGAAGCCGGTATACAGACCGTTGTCGTTATAACAGAGGGGATACCTACCTCTGATATGATAGCTATTAGGCGCTACCTCAAAGGCTCTAACCAGAGAGTTATTGGCCCCAACTGTCCCGGCCTTATCACTCCAGGCCAGGCCAAAGCGGGCATTATGCCGGCGGAGGCCTTCACTCCAGGACGCATCGGCATGATCACCAGGAGCGGTACCCTTATGTATGAAAGCGCGGCACAACTTACTGCTCTAGGACTGGGTCAATCAAGCTGTGTAGGCATAGGAGGCGATCCTGTGCCGGGCACGAACTTCGTTGAAGTGCTGGAGATGTTCAACAATGACCCAGAGACTGACGCCATAGTTTTGGTCGGAGAGATAGGAGGCTCTGCTGAGCAGGAAGCGGCGGAGTACATAAAAGCCAATATTAAGAAGCCTATGGTGAGCTTTATCGCTGGAGCCTCCGCTCCGCCAGGCAGAAGGATGGGACATGCCGGCGCCATAGTCTCAGGCGCTGGTGGTGGGGCGACGGACAAAATGAAGGCTCTTGAAAGAGCAGGAGTTACCGTAACGGCCAACCCTGGAGAGATCGGGCTGACTGTACAAAAGGTCTTACAAAGGTAGATAATAGATAGTTGAATAAAAGTTGGGGGGTAGATTGTAGGGTAGATGCCAAGAAGAAGATCTTTACAGAAAGGCTTATTCGAAGTAGCAAAGGCGGTAAACTCCACTCTTTCCGTTAATGAGGCCCTGAATGCCTTGGTACAGAGCGCTACCAAAGCCACAGGAGCAAAGGCCTGCTCACTTTTCCTATTATCCCCGGATAGTAAGGAGCTTTTACGAAGCGCATACTACGGTCTAAGCGAGGAGTATCTAACCAAGGGGCCGCTCAAAGCTGAGAAAAGCATCGCGGAGGTCATGGAAGGTAAGCCTGTTATCGTAAAAGATGCCTCAACAGACCCAAGGATCCAGTACAGACGCGAGGCTAAAAAGGAGGGCATCACTTCTATTCTAGGTGTCCCGGTTTTTCTACATCAAGAAGCAATAGGAGTCATGAGACTTTATACCCAGGAGCCACACGAGTTCACACGGGAGGAGATCGAGTTCGCCAGCTCTATAGCTAACCTGGGAGCGATAGCTATAGAGAATGCCAAGCTACATGAATCTCTAAAAAGCAGTTATGAGGAGATCCGTCAAGGAGTCCTATCCTGGTATGAGATACTCCTTGATAAGCCGAGACCTACATCTTTTGGACATCCTAGCGAGGCGGAGTTCGCCCGTATACTAGACTTTTATCATATACCATGGCTTTACGAGCCTCGCTCTTTCCCTACAGCCTGGGATAACGGCAACGTAACAGAGATGTTTACCCCAGACTTCTACTTGCCGACTCTGGACATGTACATTGAGCTGACTACAATGCGCCAGAACCTGGTGACGGAAAAGAATCGGAAGGTTAGAAGACTAAAGGAGCTTCATCCAAACATAAACATTAGGCTTCTTTACAGAAAGGACTACTACCGCTTATTAGCCAGGTATGGGTACGGTCCTCTAAAAGAAGCAGAGATCTCCAGAATAGACCAGGTGCTTTTCACAGCCTTTGAGATCGATGAGCGGGTTAGAGAGCTAGGCACACAGATAAGCAGTGATTATAAAGACAGGCAGCCCATATTTATTGGGGTGTTGAAGGGAGTCATGTGTTTTATGTCTGACTTGATCAGGCATGTCTCCCTGACAGTAAGCGTGGACTATATGGCTGTATCTCCCTACCGCAGTGAGAGTCCGGGCGCGGTCTCGATAGTAAAAGATCTGGAGATAAATATTGCCGGCAGAGATGTGATTTTGGTCGAGGATATAGTTGATACAGGTTTCACTCTTAATTATCTGATGAGCTATCTGGGCACAAAGAGGCCCGCTAGTATTAAAGTCTGCACCCTCTTGGACAAGCGGGCCAGAAGACTGATAAACGTGCCTGTTGACTACGTAGGTTTTGAGATACCGGATGAGTTTGTTATAGGATATGGCCTGGACTACGATGAGGTATATAGAAATCTACCATTTATAGCAGTCCTCAAAGCCGATGGAGCTTTATCGAACATATGGTAAAATAAATTGTCCCAAGTGACCTTGTCACTCCTTCTAGCTTACACTTCATATCTTTCAGCTTTCGCTTACTTATTACTACTAATCGGCTAGATTGTGACTTAACCACTTGGGACAATTTCATCGTATCGCAACACTTAAGGCATTGTCAATAGATTTTTTGAATTGTTACGAATTTTAAATGTTTCCCATCTTAGGGTAAAATGGTACAACATATTTACCTATCCAACCTTCACGCATCTACAAAAGTCAGCAGAAGACGAATTGGAGATGCGGATAGAAGGAGTCGTATGTGGACTCTGCGCCGCACGAGCAGAAAGGTCTATAAGCCGCTTGCCGGGAGTTAAGACTGTAACCATTGACTTTGACAGTCAGAAGGTCACAGTAAAGCTTGAGAAAGATAGTTTTACACCCTCCTTTATTCTTCAAGCGCAAGATGCCGTCAACGACGTAGTGTTGGCGAAGCCAATTAGAATAATCCTAGACAAAATGCGAACTATAATACTTAGAGAAAGGATAACTGTTGATAACCACCATAGTTAACAACTACCCAAAGATACCCTCGCTGTCCGGAGGGCCTAATATTCGTCGCTCCATTTCTCAGCTCGACGAAGGGCGTATAACCGCAGAGGAGCTGGAGAAGATAAAAGACGAAGCTACTAAAGATGCAATAAGCGAGCAGGTCAAGGCAGGGGTAGAGTTGGTTACAGATGGCCAGCTAAGATGGGATGATGGCCAGACCTATATAGCGTCTAAATTGAATGGATTTTCCATCACTGGTCTAATAAGATATTTCGATACTAACACCTACTATAGGCAGCCCGTGATTGAAGGTAAGGTTTCCTGGAAGGGCCCGATTCTCGTCAAAGACTATCTTTTTGCCCGGGAAACCAGTGAGCGTCCGGTAAAGGTAGCACTTACCGGACCATATACCCTTGCCGCTCTTTCAGAGGACAACCACTATAATGATAAGAAGGCCCTAGTCAATGACTTGGCCGCGGCTCTGAACCAGGAGGCGGTGGCCCTGGCCGATGCAGGCGCTGCTTTTATACAGTTTGATGAGCCTAGCATATTAAAAGCCCCAGCAGATTTCCCCATCGTAAAAGAGGCAATGTCGATTTTAACAAAGGGAGTAAACGCAAAGCTCGCTCTATACACTTACTTCAGTGAAGCAGGGGATCTGGCAAAAGACATATTCTCTCTGCCATTTCAGGTCTTTGGCCTGGACTTCGTGATGGGCCCCAATAATTATAATGCACTTAAGTCTTTCCCAGGAGACAAAGAGCTTGCTATGGGAATCCTGGATGCTCGCAACACCAAGCTGGAAACAGTAGACGAGATTGTCGAAGCGGTGAAAAGGGCTAAAGAGTATGTCGGTCTGGACAGATTATACCTAAATCCTAGCTGTGGCCTGGAGTTCCTTCCACGGAGGAACGCGTATGATAAATTAACACGCTTAGCTGAAGGCGCAAAGCGCTCTCTGGAGGTTCTTGCATGACAAAGGGACTACTTACTACATCTGTCGGGAGCTTTCCCAAGCCACCATACCTTCTACAAGCCAGAAACCGGGCAGCCCAGGGGAAAATTTCCCCAGAGGAGCTTCACGAGCTAGAGCTTAAGGCCACCAAAGAGTGGATAGATTTCCAAGAGGAGATCGGAATAGACATCCTTGTCGACGGAGAGCAGTATCGAGGAGACATGGTTACCTACTTCGCAGAGGAGATGGAGGGCTTTGGCATAAGTGGCCTGGTGCGCTCCTATGGCAACCGTTACTATCGCAAGCCGGTAGCCACCGGCCCAGTGGCTAGAAAGAGCGCCATTACCGTTGACATGTACAAATATTCCCAGGGCCTCACCAGCAAGCCAGTCAAGGGAATGCTTACAGGCCCATACACAATGGTAGACTGGTCCTTCAACGAGTACTATCCCACCAGAGAGGCCTTCATCATGGCCATGGCCGAGGTCGTGCGTGAAGAGGCCCTGGACCTGGAAAAGGCCGGAGCAAAGTACATTCAAATAGACGAGCCTGCCGTATCTACCAGGCCGGATGAGATGGAGCTAGCGGCTAAGGCTATGGCCGTGGTTACTAAGGGCCTCTCCGCCTTCACCATAACCCACATCTGTTATGGCGACTTTGCCTCTGTATTTGACAAGCTTATAGCCATACCTGTAGACCAGTTCGATATGGAGATGGCCAACAGCGACTACCACTTTCTACAGCTTATGAAGCAGAGAGGATTCACAAAAACCCTGGCCATGGGAGTGGTAGACGTCCATAACCACGTTCTTGAGAGCCTGGATGAGGTAAAGGCCAGTATCAAAAGGGGCCTGGAGGTGCTGCCTCCAGACCGCTTATATATAGACCCCGACTGCGGCCTCAAGACCCGTACCGTAGAAGAGGCCAAGGATAAGATGCGTCTCGTCGCTCAGGCCGTGAAAGAGGTAAAGGAAGAGCTAAAGATTGAGTAATACCATCTACCCACTAGCCATCTAATGAGGCATAAAATGTCTAAGAAGTTTACAGCAGTGATCACTAAAGAGGAAAACTGGTATGTAGCCCATTGTTTAGAGCTAGGAGTAGTCAGCCAGGGCAAGACCATAGAGGATGCACAAGCTAACCTTAAAGAGGCAGTAGAGCTTTACATAGAAAGTTTCGGGACCGAGGACCTTCCCACAAGTCTTGGAGAGAAAGTTAAGGATTGAGTAAAATAAAGACCTTCACTGCTTACGTAGAGTGGGACCCCGAGACAAACCTATACGTCGGAATTGTGCCCGGCATTCCAGGAGCGCATACACAGGGCGCCACATTGGACAAACTACAAAACAACCTTAAGGAAGCTTTGGAACTTTGTCTTGAAGAATACGACGGCCCTCTGGAAGATTTGCCCAGATTTGTAGGTATCCAGCAGATTGAAGTAGCTGTGTGACGCGCCTTCCTACAATCAATTTTAGGAGAATGGAGCGAGCGCTTCTTTTATCTAGGATTTGAACGAATAAGGCAGAGCGATAGCCATGTATTCTACCGGCATCCCGATAGGAGAACGACTACAGTACCGTTTCGTCGGTGCCGCCAGCGGATGGGGGCCCGGCCGGGGAATGCTCATCCTCGCTGCTTCAGTTTTGTTTGTTGCAGTCTTGAACGTGAGCTGCGGTTCTCGTCCTGAAACGGGTCCTGGGAACCCGCCTTCCAATCCTCCCACCGCGGCACCTCAGCAACCGTCCACGCCTTCCGCCGTTGCCCGCCTGTTCATGCAAGACCTTATGTCAAAGAATGTCTCAAAAGCGCGTGAACGGATGTCGCTGGCGGCACGGGAAACGATGCAGACGAACCTTGGCCCGGTGGCAACGGGCCAGGCCCTGCCCGCCTTGGCTGAGATGCTTTCCCAATGCTCTAGCAGCCAAATGGAAGTGTCCCCGGCTTCCGGGGCCGACATACGCCCTGACATCGGTGCTCCGCTACTCATCACGTTCGCCCCGAAATGTGGCGACCGCCGAGCGGCTATCTTCGCCTTGTTTCCAACGTGGTGTTGCCCGCCTGAGCCAGGCCCGCTCACTAGTTGTCTTGTCCGGACCCAGTTGGTCAACGACCAGTTGAGGGTTACCTCGGTGGGCTGCAGCTAGCTAGACTCGGCTTCCGCCATTTTGCTTGGGGTAGATGACAGTTGCGATTGTGGGCGTAGAAGAGCGGTTCCTCCGGCCACTCGTTCAATGCGATCTCATTCGCCCAAATCATGGTGGCAAAGACCTTGGCCATACCGCTAATAAGGCAGATACTTCAAGAGATTAAGCTATCGCCGGAAGAATTTGTAGAGTTAGTGCAGAAAATATAAGGTAGATGCAATCTCAAGGTATGCATCCGAAATGTCTAATAGGGTGGTCACAGACCGCTCCTATAGCTATCTGACCCCAAAACCTGATTGTCCTAAGTATGAAAAACATTCTTCCGTCTTATCCAAAGCGTATAGTATGCCTTAGCGGCTCCAGCGCAGACATCCTCTATCGTATAGGCGCCTGGGATAGAGTAGTAGGCGTATCCGGCTTCACGAAGCTACCGGCTGACGCGCAGCGCAAGCCCAAAGTTGGCGGTTTCACCACTATCTACCTCGACAAAGTCCTGAAGCTAAAGCCAGACCTGGTTATATCTTATTCTCACTTGCAGGCGAACATCGCAGAGCAGCTTGTGGCATCTGGGATCACTGTCCTGGCACTAAACCAGAGAAGCATTCAGGAGATACTGAACACTGTAAACCTGCTTGGCTCTATAGTGGGCATGCAGGAGCAGGCACAGCAGCTTGCATTCAGGATGTCAGCCGATCTGAAAGAGGTGACTGAATTAGCCTCAGAATTGCCTTATCATCCCAGAGTATTCTTTGAAGAGTGGGGAAACCCCATAATATCAGCCAGCCGCTGGATCAGCGAATCGATTGAGCTGGCCGGGGGTGTGGATATATTTCCTGAGCTTAGGGATACTGTCAAAGGGAGAGACAGGACTGTAGACCCTTCTGAAGTGCTTGCGAGAGACCCGGAGATAATAGTGGCCTCCTGGTGTGGCCGCAAGGTGGAGTTAGAGTCTATTTATAAGCGAGAAGGATGGGACAAGATATCCGCAGTAAAAAGCCGTCGGGTTTATTGGATGCGGTCTAAGAGTATCCTAGAAGCTGGTCCATCTTCATAGAAGGTGTCAGAGACCTATATCAGATAATAGCTAAAGCTGGCAGCGAAAGACCGAGCTACTGATAGTGCCTCCGGACCTCGGAGGCATAAGCTACACCCAGCCTATCCGCATTAAGGTCTAGCCACTCGCTCAAGCGTGTACGCGTCGTTGGAATTCCGTCCGAGACCAGCAGACCAGCCATCAGCCCTTTTATCTCGTCCTCGGTTATCATCACATCTTTGACTATATAACCCAACAGGCTGCCCAGAAACAAAGCTAAGCCCGGGCTTACGTGTAAAATTCTGGCTCTGCTCCCGATCTTATCAGCTATGAGACGGACTAAACCATCAAAGGTATAAGTCTCAGGGCCAACGACATCCAGGATAATGTTACCATCTTCCTGAGCGGTGTTTACGGCTAACTGAGCAAGGTCTTCGACAAAAACCGGCTGAAGTCTATATTCACCAGACCCCGGCATTGTGAACAAAGGAAATCTTCTTAACAGCCACGCAATGTTGTTGATTAGAATATCCTCCGGGCCGAAGATTACTGTTGGCCTCAATATCACGTACGGGAGCTTGGACTGGAATATAAGTTTTTCGAGCATACCCTTGCCGCGGAAATACGGGAGAGGGGAGTTCTCAGAGGCGTTAGTGATGCTTATATGGACTAAGCGGCGGACCCCGGCTTCCTCTGCTGCTTTGATTAGCTTTTCCGTGTTCTCGACAGCTTTTTCATAAGTCATCGGCCCTTTAGGGAACCGTACCCAGTATGTGTTATACAGGGTGGTTACTCCCGCAAGGCTGCCTCGCAGCTCATCATAGTTATCGAAGTTGAAGGGGAGAACGGTTATACCCTGTCTTAAAGGACCTTCGGTGTTTGGGTGTCCCGTAATAGTAGCAACTTTCTTGCCTCTTGCCAGCAAAAGCTGAACTATATACCTGCCGGTATAGCCAAAAGCTCCAGTTACCATATGTAGTTCTGAAGCTTCGTTCATGATTTTCCTTATTTTCCTTTAGTTCGAAAGCCTCATTACAGGTAGTTCGACAGGCTTGTCCTGTCTCCGAAGGCGACTCGCCTGGGCGAGAGGCTCTCGAAGGGCTCATGGCCTAACGGCCACAGGCTACAAGAGCAGCATTTGTCTTATTCGCCCATTACCTGGACCAGCACTTGCCGCTCCCTGGGCCGGTCCAATTCGACAAAGAACACCCTTTGCCAAACGCCCAACTGAAGTCTTCCATCTATTACCGGTATGCTTTCACTGGCGCTGAGGAGAAGGTGCTGGCAGTGAGCGTGCCCGTTGGGGCATTCGTCCTCCTCCATGTTAACTGTTCTGACCTCGAAATTATTATGGCAGTAATCAGCATCGGGAGGCGATAAACGAGTCAAAAACATCTCCATGTCCTTGATAAGCTCAGGCTCGTTTTCGTTTATTTTGATAGCGGCTGTGGTATGCCTGGAGAAAACAACGACAAGACCATTGGTGATATCTGACTTTCCTAGAATCTCCGTGATCTTGTCAGTTATATCGATGAAATTAGGGGCCTTTTCAGCAGTAAGATTTATTACGTCCACTGCCATTCTGAGACCCTGCGTCTTAAAGATCATTTCCGCCTCCAAGATTGGGTCGTGATAAACAGAAGCAATAATTTTCGGTGAAAGTATGTTACAGAATTCACTAGACCGTTTGCGCAGTATATCACGCCTTCGCTCGGTGGGTCAATTTCAAAAGAGATTTGCACCACGTTAGCTGCCCAAAGGACGCCTATGCTACAGGGGATATCTCACAATCGGGACATATAATGTTACAGGGTTGTATGCGCCCAAGTAGCATCTACACAGCTTGTCAGGGATTTGTAAGGGGACAATTGTACTATGCTAATACGAAGGCAATGGCGCTATAGTTTGCGACTAGAAAGGGAGAGATGACATGGTTACGCAGAACAGGTCGTCAAGGAAGAACGACCAAACAATAGTTGAGCTGGAACCAGCTACCCACCGAAGGATTCTCCACTTCCTTAATGAGGCCGTTCGGCCAGAGGACCTGGTATATGAGAAAGTGACTGCCATTTTTGAAGGTGACCCTATTCACGAAGACAATCCAGAAGAAGCCAAACGTAAAGAAAAGACTATCCTGGATTTAGATATTGCCAAAGAGATTATTGCCTTTAGAGACCGAGAGTATCCATTAGGGTTCCGGAACCTTAAAGAGCTTCTGGAAATCGAGTTGTTTGACCGAAAGTTCCTCGATAGTTTGCTTGATTATTTCAGTAATCGCTTCTACGGAACATGGTCTGATTTTGCACAGCCTATTCCCCGCAGGGGGCCAGGGAGCTATGACGGTGTGGTGCATGCAGCGTTACTGCATACTGGCAAAGTTCTGTTTATCACCGCCGATGAAACGACATTACTTTGGAACCCGGATGATACAACTCCCGCTACGTTTGAAGACCCGGTTAACCAGCCCCACCTAACACCGGATGCCATGTCAGGCTACTCGGTCCTATGCAGCGGGCATTCCTTCTTGTCGGATGGACGGCTCCTGGTTGTTGGCGGTGGTGGATACAGCTCCCATTATAAGGCGAAATGGGGCTATAAATTTGACCCATCAAGTAAGACGTGGACGAGGACCGCCGGCAGTATGATACATGACCGCTGGTACCCCACCGCTTTGACATTGGGTGACCAACGAATCGCCAACAGCCACGAGATTTTGGTTGTCTGCGGACATGGCAGCGGTGATATGGAAATCTATGACGAGGCTTCAGACAGTTTTACGGAAGTGACATCAGGGGACGACAAGCCGTTTCCGAATTTGTACCCGGGCCTTCATTTGTTACCTAACCACAGTATCTTCTATTCGAGAACGGGGTGGGCAAGCGCAGGACCTGGTGGTGGTCCATTTTCGGGTGATGACCAATCTGCTTATTTCGTGCTCACTGGAACCAATACGGGCGTTTGGAATGGCATTGCACCCGTTTCGCCCTCCATGCCGGACCGCACAAAAGGAATGTCTGTAATGTTGCTCAGTAACACAGCTCCATATGTACGTATTTTAGTGATTGGCGGCTCAGACTCCTCCACAAATAACACTTACGAAATCCTTGACGCAACCTCATTGTCCCCGGTAGCGAACTGGGGTGCATCTATGCCATTCTCGGATGGCGAACACCGAAGTCTTTCCAGTGCGGTCTTGCTACCTGATGGGAATGTATTTGTCTGCGGGGGTATCCAAAGAAACAACTCTCCATGTACGATGTTTAATCCACAAACCAATTCATGGTCAGCTATGGCGGCATTGCCATCAGTCAGGGATTATCATTCGGTAGCGTTGCTATTGCCGAGCGGGCAAGTGATGATGGCGGGATGGAACAATACTGCCATTGAAATCTACAGCCCGCCCTATTTGTTCGGCGGAGCAAGACCCGTGATCTCTTCCGCTCCGACTCTGGTACACCATGGACAGAGTTTTGTCATCGAGTCGCCCGACGCATCTTCTATCGTTAAGGTAGTTCTTGTGAGGCCGATGGCGGTAACGCACCAAACAGATTCTGAGCAAAAGGTCCTAGAAATGCCTTACATCCACGACCATGCGAATCCAACCAGGTTGACCTTGACTGCTCCTCATGGCGGTCATCCGCATTCACTTGCACAACAAGGCTATTACATGATGTTTGCAATAAACAATACAGGTGTGCCTTCAGTTGCAAAGTGGATTTACTTACACTAATAGGTGCTTCGTCCACAGCCGATAGTTGCTAGTGATTGTCCATTTGTCGGACCAGCCGCTATAGGTAACTGAAAGCTGCGACGGCTTATGCCCATTTCACTCTGCGATGATGCTGCATAGGGACATTGTTAACTAAACAAAGGAGGAAACATGGCAGTCCGCAAGAATTTATCTACTCTCAGTGCTTCCCAGCGTACCCAGCTGAGGACGTTCCTCGATCAGTATATAACGAAACCGGTTGACAACCCGGTCCAGGAGCACCTGAATGCAGGAAACAACATGACACTGCACATCCACGGTCACGGATTCCTTGCATGGCACTACTACTTCCTTGCAAAACTAGAAAATTGGCTTGTCCTTAATGGCGGAGAGAGCTTCATCCCGCTACCGTACTGGAACCCTGCGCAACCCATACCCGCACAACTCAGCAAGAACAACACCAACGTTAACATGCCTTTACCTCAGAACCTCAGGCCCCCGTTACTTAGGCAGGTCCCGAACTATCCCGCGCTCAATGACCTTATGGTCCCCTACCATAGCAATGTCCATAACGCGGCGGGCGGACAAATGCCAGATCCTCAAACCTCACCTTCAGACCCCATTTTCTGGCCATTTCATTCCTTCCTCGTTGGGGCGTATGAGCGGTGGCGAAACTACTGACGGTTAGACCTGGTATTTCATAGGTCCCCAAGCCCCTTTCTTGGTCCCCTTACACTACGGCGTTGACCACTCGCTGTTGCGGTGCTATCATCTAGTCGTTATCTGTGGTTGCTCTTAATCTGAGCTTTCGGCTTCAGGAGAGCAGAGCAATGGGGCAGTGGCGGCGTTATAACCGACACTTAATAATTTCAATACCGAGTGTTGAGATGGGGCTTTTCGGGACCAGCGTCCCAAAGGTTCAGCCTCGTCGTTTATTAGGGTCAGACTGGAAGAGGAGGGAATGGAAGATGGCTGCACGAAAGGTGTACCTATTGGCGATAGTGTCCGTGCTATGTCTCATCCTAGTAGTCGCTTGCTCTCCGGCCGCGAGGTCCGGCGAGGAGGGGCGGGCTAGAGATGGTGCGGCGGAGCCGCGGAAAGCCATGGTGAAGGAGGTGGCGGGACTGAAGCTGGAGGTACCCGAAGGCAACGTCATGTGGCCCTCCGTATTACCCAAAGATGGCAGAGAGCCGAAGTACGGCGGCATCGTCAGCTATGCGGAGAGCGCAGACCCGCCCTCCCTGGACCCCAGCCTTACCACCAGCGTCCGCCAGACAAACATCACGGCCTACGGCTATGAGCGGCTTGTGCATCTTCCGATAGGGCCTGGAGTGAACCCCAACGAGGTGAAACTGGTGCCGGGCCTTGCCGAGTCCTGGGAGCTGTCCAAGGACGGGCTGAGCTACACCTTCAAGCTCCGTAAGGGGGTCAAATGGGCCAACGTAGAGCCTACCAAGGGCAGAGAGTTCACCGCCGACGACGTGATATTCACCCATCAGTACTATACCCGCCCCCAGAGCATTATCAAAGAAGGCCTCTGGGAGAATATTCAAAAGGCAGAGGCCCCCGATAAATACACAGTGGTCTTTCGCTTGAGGGTGCCCATGAAAGAGTTCCTGTATGAGATGAGTTCTCCCTCGACTGCCTTTATCGTGCCCAGGGAAGTGGTGGAAAGGGACGGCGACCTGAAGAAAGTCCTGGTGGGTACCGGCCCCTTTTATGCCATTGAGGGCTATAAGCCCAAGGTTGGGCTTGACTTCAAGCGGAACCCCGACTACTGGATGAAGGACGAGCGGGGGAATAAACTCCCATACATAGACGGCATGGCCATGTACATAATGCCGGACGAGTCGGCCCGGCAGGCGGCCATGCGCACCGGCAAACTGGACTGGGGCACCGACTCTCGGACGCCATCACTGCAACAGGTCTTCCTGAAAGGCAACCCCAACGCTTACGGTCAGGAGACTATCACCGGCCTCGGAGGCTGGGGCTACCATTTCCGCCACGACCGTACGGATGTGCCCTTCAAGGACGTGCGAGTGCGGCAGGCAATGAGTCTGGGCATGAACTACAAGGAGTGGGGCCAGGTCATCGCCGAGGTGCCTGATCCACAATTGCACGTCACCATACAAAGCTTCTGGTCTAAGGAACTCCCCGACACCGTCGAGAACCTGAGCAAGATTGTGCCTTGGTACAGCTACGATCCGCAGCGGGCCAAGCAGCTCCTGGCTGAGGCCGGGTATCCCAACGGCTTCAAGACCACCCTGGAGTTCTTTGAGTACGACAAGTCCCGGGTGGCCCGAGTCGAGATGTTCCAGGACTATATGAAGAAGATTGGAGTTGAGATAGAGATAAAGAGCATGGAGTACACCGTGTTCAGGGCGAACCTGGATACCGCCGGCTGGCAGGAGCTGAGCGACAGCTTCCAGTTCCCCAGGCGCTCGGATGTGGACTCCCTCCTGAATTTCGTCCATTCCAAAGGGCTGGGCAACGCCAACCAGGGCAAGTTCAACGACCCGCAGATAGACCAGTGGGTGGAGAAGTTCTGGGCTTCAACAGATGAGAGCGAGAGAATGGGCCTCCTGAGAAAGATCCGCCACCGGACTCTGGATCTGGTCCCCCTCATACCTTACTACGTGGCCCCGAGTTTGACTAACATCCAGCCCTGGTTACGGGACTTTCAACCCTCCAATAGCATCCTGGTCGGAGATAGGCGCTCAATAATCCACGCCTGGATAGATGAAGGTTGGCGGAAATAACATAGATACTCACAGCGGTCACAGAGTGGGATCAAACCGGGCCTTCCCGGCCCCGTTTGTCTGACTGTTCCGAGAAAGTGTTTATTAAGAGGTGTACGAGAGGATATTTGGCGGGAATCCGCTGTTGCTTCCACAACAAAAGGGCACTTCCTTCCAGTACAGCCAGACATTGGGCTAGAGTTGGTTCTAAGGGACCCAAGAAGGTGACTTAGCTTGAACTGAGATCAAGGACCAATATATCTTCCTCAATACTCTCCTGAAATCTGCTACAATAGATGCTAACTTTACAGGGTTGGGAGGCGACAATGGAAGGGAACGGCCCCCTCAGCGGTATCAGGGTTCTGGACTTCACATGGATCGTGGCTGGGCCTCAGACTACACGGATCCTGGCGGACTTCGGCGCCGAGGTGATACGAGTAGAGTACGAGGCACGCCTGGACGGAGGCAGGACCGGCAATGCACCAACCGGGATTGAGTCTGGCCCCAATTCCGGCGGGAGCTTCAACTTCCGCAACGCCAGCAAAAAGGCCATCACCGTAAACCTCAACCATCCCAAAGGGATGGATTTGATCAAGCGCCTCATCTCTATTTCCGACATAGTTATCGAGAACTTCAGCTCCCGCATCTTCCAGGACTGGGGCCTGGGCTACGATGAGTTGGTGAAGATTAATCCGGCCATCATATATATAAGCCTATCCGGCTTCGGCCATACCGGGCGCAACCACCACTATACCACCTGGGGACCTACAGCCCAGGCCGTCTCCGGTCTCACCTTCATGTCCGGTCTACCTGGACACGCCGCCGCGGGCTGGGGCTACTCTTACATGGACCACACCGCGGGCTATTTTGGGGCCATCGCAGTCCTCTCCGCCCTGCACCACCGCATACGGACTGGGAAGGGCCAGCGCATCGACCAGTCCCAGGTAGAAGCCGGCATTGTCCTGACGGGGCCTACTATCCTGGACTACGTGGTCAACGGCCGCCGCTCTCGAAGGGAGGACTTCCCGCCGGGCAACCGCTCTATTCATCCCGCCATAGCTCCCCACAACACCTACCGATGTGCCGGGGAAGACCGCTGGTGCGTCATCGCCTGCACCGATGAAGAGCAGTGGCGGGCCCTGTGCAAAGTCATGGGCGGTCCAGCCTGGGCATCAGACCCCAAGTTCGCCTCCTCCCTCTCCCGTTGGGAAAACCAGGATGAGCTGGACAGGAATATCGAAGAGTGGACCTCTAAGCTGGAGCCTCGTCAGATGATGGACCTGCTCCAAGCCGCTGGTGTGCCTGCGGGGATGGTGCAGAACGCCCGAGACCGCATGGTGGATGACCTACAACTGGCCCACAGAGGTATGTACGTGGAGATAGAGCACCCGGTCCTGGGCCGCCGCCCCCACGAGATGCCGCCGCCGAAGCTTTCCAAAAGCGCGGGATGGGTACGCAGCGGCGCCCCACTACTCGGAGAGGACAACGAGTACGTGTACCAAGAGCTGCTGGGACTCTCGGACGAGGAGTTCGCGGAGCTTATAGGGGACTTTGTGATTTAAGGTAAAAAGTCGGATCTCGGCTACAACACCGCAGACTGATGATGTTTAACATATTAATATGAGCCGCCGGTCTGCCTGTCCTGAGTTTATCGAAGGGAAAGCCGGCCTATGTAAGCTTCTCCAGGCCCAACCTTCACGGACGACAGTGTCGCCTCTCGCCAGAGGCGAGTCGCCTCCGGAGACTGGCGAGCGGCGGTATTACCTCATTAAGTTGTTAATAATCATTAACCTGCGGCATGGTTGAATATTATGCTGCGGGCTTCAGCCCGTAGTACCGTCTAAGATGAGGTAGGATCATGACACAGCAGAACACACCTCCTGGCGCGCTCCAGGACATTCGAGTTATAGAATACTGTGATGAGAAAGGCCATTACGTTGGCAAGCTCCTGGCTGGTCTGGGGGCCGACGTCGTCAAGATCGAGCCTCCGGCAGGCGACGCCGCTCGCATGGTAGGCCCCTTCGTCGATGATGTGCCACATCAGGATCGCAGCCTCTACTTCTGGCACTACAACGTCGGCAAGCGAGGCATCACCCTGGATATTGAGTCCGAGGAGGGCAAAAAACTCTTTATGGAGTTGATAAAAGAGGCCGACATCTTCATCGAGAGCGCCATGCCGGGCTACCTTGATAGCCTGGGCCTTGGTTACTCCCATCTCAGCCCCCTTAACCCTCGCCTCGTCATGACCTCCATTACTCCCTTCGGTCAGACTGGTCCTTATGCTCACTACCTGGCTACGGACCTTGTGAGCCTGGCCATGGGCGGCCCGATGGCAAGCTGCGGCTACGACGACGTTCTCGGCTCGCCTCCTATTCGAGGCAACGGCAATCAGGGATACCAGACCGGCGGCCACTGGGCCCTGGTGGGCACTCTCATGGCCCTCTTTTATCGAGACCTGACTGGCGAAGGCCAGTACGTCGACTCCTCTATCCACGAAGCCTGCTCCTGCACTACCGAGGGCGCTTTGCCTACCTGGATCTATAACCAGGCGATTGTGAAACGGCAGACCGGACGCCACGCCTCTCAGTTCGATACTCCACCATCTCAGTACCTCTGTAAGGATGGAGTCTACATCAACCTCCTGGGAGCCCTGCCGCGAAGCCAGGGGTCTTGGAACCTCCTACGGGAGTGGATGGACCGCGAGGGCATGGTCGGAGACCTGTGGGAGGAGAAGTACAACGACTTTTCAGCTCTGAGAGGCACTCCTCCAACCCCTGAGGGCCGCCATGCCGTGGAACTCATAGGCCAATTCGTGGTGAACCACACCTCCGAGGAGATCTACCGAGGCGGCCAGGAGATCGGCAACGCATGGGGCGTTGTTCGTGCCCCTGAGGAGAACCTGGATGATCCTCACTGGTGGGACCGGGGCTTCTTTGTGGAAGTCGAGCACCCAGAGCTTGGAAAGAGCTTCACTTATCCTGGCGCTCCTTTCCGAATGGAGGGCGCCCCCTTTCGCCTCTCCCATCGTGCGCCCATCCTGGGGGAGCACAACCAGGAGGTCTACGGCAGCGAGCTTCGTATCTCCAAAGAGCGTTTAGCCGCCCTATCAGAGAGTGGAGTTATTTGAATAAGGGTACACAGCAGACTTAATCTAATATAAAAACTCTCAAAGAATATAATTCTCAGAGGTGAACTATGAACGAAGGGCAAAACCAAGAACAGGCTGATGATCCTTATCCAAAGCACCGAGCAGTATCTGTTAGTTTCGACCACGATGATTTCATACCATTTGTGAAAAAACTCCATCGCAAATACCATGGAGAGTGGATAGCTCTCCATATTGGCGAGCTAGATGAACGCACGGGATTAACGAAGGGGAAGATTATTGCCCATGATCCGGTTCAAGAGGTCGCTTTCCAAGCGGCCTATGACTTCCACAAAGTATATCCTGACGCCCCAATACGCTTCTTTACCACCGATATGGTAATGCCCCAAAGTAAAGGACGCTAAGATGTCTAGCGGTGAATCAAGCACTTCTATTGCTGGACGAGAGGCTGAGGACCTGCGGCGTATAGAAATGCTTGATCAGAGGAGGGCTGAGGGTGGCAGGCGGGTGATACCAAGCGATGTCGGTATCCTAATTGCTAGGACGTTTCGGCTTAGAAGTATGTCTATTAGAACAGTGACAAACGAATGGCTGAGGCATGCTCCGTATGTGGTCACCATTACTACTCGTCCCCAAGTACTCGGAGTTAGCGGCATCATCGGAGCGGACTTCTTAGTGAGGTTTCGTCGCATAGTTTACGAATTTGGTCCACCAGATACCCTTATTCTCGAGGAATAATCTTCATTCCCTCGACTTTAGCTTATAGCGGCTAATGCCAGTCCTTCCCAATGGGAAAGACACGGTCTTTGCCGGTATTTTCAATAATGGAGCATATTTATGACCTCAGGCCACACCAATTTCGACCCCGCCGCCTTTATAAGGGATGTAAATGCCTCCGGCGGCAGCTACCATAGATTAGACTTGGGTAACGGCATGATCATAGAGGGTGAATACGACATGGTTACTTATTTACCCTATTACGGATTTCCCGAAAACATGAGCGGTATGAAGGCTCTGGATGTTGGCACCGCCAGTGGATTCTTCGCCCTGGAGTTTGAGCGCAGAGGTGCTGAAGTGACTGCTATCGATATATACGATGATAGTTTCTTCGATGCGGTAAGCAAGACCGCTGGCTATAAAGCCAGATATGTGCAGAAAAACATCTATGACCTGACTGAAGACTTTGGCCAGTACGATCTGGTGTTCTGCGGGTCCTTGCTTCTGCACCTTAGAGACATATTTGGCGCGGTACAATGCCTTAAGGCTGTTTGTAAGGGTCAGATGATTATAGCCACGGGTATTAACTCAGACCCCTTGGTAGATGACATACCGATGTGCGAGTTTGTTGGTCAAAAAGCTGACGATGGCGACTACTGGGTATACTGGCATCCAAACATGAAGGGTCTCGCCAAGATGGCGCTAAGAGCGGGCTTTTCAGAGGTCGAGGAGGTATCTACCTTCGTGCTAAAGGGGACAAAGACCTTTACTACTGGCTCTCCCCATGGAGTCATAAAGGCACATATTTAGGTAAGTCAATCCCGCATAGAGGTTGCAACTGGCCCCACGAAGGATGAAAATGAGCTAGCGCAGCCCGTTCCCTCCTGCCTAAGGCAGGTTCGACTTGTAGCCTGTGGCCGTTAGGCTATGAGGTTCTCGAACTAAGGGACGGGCGGTGGTTTATCAACAGGCTCTAACAACACCACCTAGCTATTTTCAGGATAAAAGTCCCATAAACGCAATTGACAATTAGATACAGTAGCCATATTATGTAACTGCAATTAGTTGCAGGAGCAATAATATGAGCTGCGAAAACGAGACTATTATGGTCCTCAAAGACGCGGGCCATAGGCCGACCCCACAGCGTCTTATGGTCCTTTCATCCCTCAGGCACGCTGATGGCCACGTGGCCGCGTCCGAGATCCTCTCAAAGGTCAAAGAGGCCTACCCTTATGTAGATATATCCACGGTGTACCGTACCCTTGGAGTTCTAAAAGAGCTGCGCCTGGTATCAGAAACAGACATGGGCAGCGGTGAGTACAGCTACGAGTGGATAAGACAGGAGCGTCATCACCATCTTATATGCGTAAGCTGCCAGTCTGTCACCCTACTGGACCACAAATATCTTGATAGCCTTAGAGCAGAGATATTTGAGGACTACGGCTTCGAGGCGAGCGTAGACCACTTCGCTATTTTTGGCCGCTGCAAGGAATGTCGCGCTGGAGCGAGAAATGAATAGGCCCTTAAGGTTTGGTCTTTTTAGTTCTTTCGGCAATCGTGAACTGGCTCGTGAATACATGTTCGTTAGAATATAGCTTTTTCTGCAATAAGTAGTTATTGCAAAGAGTTGCATCTAATCATAGTTTCATGTTGTTCTAGTTTCGTTTCGAGTAGATCACTTTTCGACTGGGAGTGTAGGAATGGAAGACAATGTACTAGCGCTTGTTCTTGTTGGCGGCGCTCTCGGCCTCCGGCATGGTATCGATTGGGACCACATTGCAGCGATCGCCGATATAACGAGCACCACGATCAGTTCCGAAGAAGCTCTTGCGGAAGAGCACCATGTCGTTGAGCATCACGGAGATGAGGAGCGCCACGACGACGGGCATTCCGCGGTGGAACATCATACCGCCGCCCACACCGAAGAACACGAGGGAGGCAGCCGGTCGACAAGCCCTGTTACTATGAGCAAGTGGCAGGAGGGCAAAGAAGGTTTTGTTCTTGCGACATTCTACGCGCTGGGCCACGCGACTGTCGTCTTCACCCTTGGCCTGCTGGCCCTTTGGGTTGGCGCTATTCTACCTGAATGGTTGGACCCCTTGATGGAGCGAGTGGTCGGGGTGACGCTGGTACTTCTAGGCCTCTGGATCTTTTACTCCTTATGGCGGTACGGGCGATCCTTCCGCCTCCGCAGCCGTTGGATGCTCATCTTTTCCTGGGTACGGAACGGATGGGCCTTGCTTCATAGCAAAATGACCGGCTCTCCAACGGCTCATGCCCATGACCTTACTCAGTACGGGCCGAAAACGGCCTATGGCATCGGCCTGATCCACGGCATCGGGGCGGAGACTGGGTCGCAGGCCCTTCTTCTGGCCAGCGCCGCAGGAGCCTCCGGGACTCTCAGCGGCTCGGTGCTCTTGCTGGCCTTTACCATCGGTCTGATTATTTCCAACTCAATTGTTGCGGCCTTCTCAGCCTTCAGCTTTGTTTCGACGGTCACCAAACGAAACGTGTACGTGGTGATTGGCTTCGTAGCAGGGGTATTTAGTCTCTTTGTGGGAGCGTTCTTTCTTTTTGGGCAAGGCAGTGAGCTGCCCGACCTGCAAGACACGGTGAACCTTATTTTCGGTGCGCCACCGGTAGAAAGCTAAGCCTGCGATTCACAATTTAGCGGGGTGAAATCGCTAGAAACGCCATAACACGAGAGTCGAAACTTTTCCCGAACGCGTCAGTTCTAGAGCAACACGCTGCCTGGCATAGCCTCTATAGTGATCCAGCCATCGTGGCCCGACTTCTGAGCGACAGCTTTAACCGGGTGATGCTCCTCTCTCCCGCCATAGGCGCACTGTGGGGGCTTGTAGGAATCTACCTCAGCTTCTACATAGACGTCTCCTCAGGGGCTACCATAGTGGTGGTAGGGTCTACCCTTTTCGTGTTGGTATTAACCTACAACTACATCAGAGACCGACAGGCAACAGCACGTGGCAGGTCACAAAGCAGAAGAGCACTATCTCAGGGTGCCGCAGAGCTGTTTGATTAGCGTAATAAAGAAATTATACTAAGTATAAAAGAGGTTCTTGGAGAAGATATGACTGCTAACGAACAAGAAACTAAGCAACAAGGAAAAATACTGTACGAACAATACGGTAAACGGTTAGAAGCTGAGCATTGGGGAGAATATATTGCTATTTCACCGGATGGGCAAATAGTGCTTGGCAATGACCTTATGGAAGTAGCTGAAAAGGCGCTGTCTGCCTTCGGAAGAGGTAGCTTCCTCTTCAAAATAGGTGAAAGAGCTGTCTGGAAGTGGAGATGACCCAATCCTTAATTTCTGACCACTTTCCCTATTTACCAATTCATCTTGAGGTACGTCAAACGGTTTACGATTTTGAAGCCTTGCTTGATACAGGATTTGATGGCGGCGTCATAATACCTTCAGAACTAGCCTCTAATATTGGAGATCCAGATTGGACCACTACTATTACCTTAGCCGATGGGTCACAGATTGAGGCACCGACTTACATTGGTATATTAAAGCTAGGAGATACAGAGATTCGACCAGTCTTAGCAAATGTATTAGGAAATGAACCATTTATCGGCGTGGCGATTATTAGACACTTCACCGTTATCCTTGACCACGGTCTGCGCGTTATCTTAGAACAATAGTTAATATAATATTACCCTTCTACTCCCATTATCTCATGCCCACCGAACTGGTAGTCTGCAAGCGGCAAGGGCTATAATCTAGATATCTGGAGGACTAAGAATATGACCACTAACAATCAAGAACTAATCGAACAGGGAGACAGACTATACGAACAATATGCCAAGCCCTTAGAGGCTGAGCACTGGGGAGAATACATCGCAATTTCACCAAGCGGCCAAGTAGTCCTGGGCCACGACCTAACAGAAGTGGCTCAAGAGGCGGCATCAATCTTGGGTTTGGGTATCTTCCTCTTCAAAGTAGGCGAAAAGGTTGTTGGAAGATGGCGATGAACCGACGGCTTGTCAGTAATAGGTATCCTTATTTACCACTACACTTACAAGTACGCCAGAAAGAAATTGATGTAGAGGCGCTTATAGATACGGGATTTGATGGTGGTCTTGCAGTACCTTCATCATTCATCGCTGAGAGTGAAGTCCCAAATGGACATCATAGATGGAAACTGGCTGACAACTCCATAGTTGCCGCCCCCTTTTACTTGGGAACTGTTGGCCTAGGTGAAGTTGGCTCATTCATTATTGCCGTTACCTTAATGGGCGATGAATTCTTAATTGGTCAGGGCCTTTTAAGGCGCTTCATTATCATCTTTGATCATGGTCGGCGGGTTATTGTAGAACCATAATCTTGTTAAAAGTTTATCCGTTATCCATTCGCCGCACCTCATGCCCGCCGAACTTGTTACGTAAAGCCGCCAGAAGCCTTGCGCCAAAGGGCCCCTCCTGGCGGGAGCGGAACCGAGCTTGTAGCGCTAATGTGATCACCGGCAATGGCACTCCCAGCTTCACCGATTCTTGCACCGTCCATCTACCCTCGCCAGAGTCCTCTACATAAGCCTGAAGACTTTCCAGCTTTGGATCATCTTCGAGGGCTGAGGCTGCCAGGTCCAGTAGCCATGAGCGCACTACACTGCCATGTCTCCACACCTCGGCTATACCCGCAAGGTCAAGGTCAAATTCCTTCTTTGCCTCCAAAAGCTCAAACCCTTCTGCATAGGCCTGCATCAGCCCATACTCGATGCCGTTATGGACCATCTTCACAAAATGTCCGGCGCCGGAAGGGCCTACGTGCGCGTAACCTCTATCTGGTGTGGGTGCAAGGGTCTTGAATACCGGCTCAAGCCTCCGGAAAGCCTCTTTATAGCCACCAATCATCAGACAATACCCTTCCCTCAGTCCCCAGATACCGCCGCTGGTGCCGACGTCAAGAAAGTGGATGCCACTCTCTTTAAAGCGCTCTGCTCTGCGCATACTGTCCTCATAGTTGGAATTGCCGCCATCTACTACGATATCGTCTGGGGACAGCAACCCTAACAGCGTTTCTAGTGTAGCCTCTGTGGGCGGGCCGGCCGGTACCATCACCCAGATCGCTCTTGGAGTTGATAGCTTTTCAACCAAATCCTCTATAGATGACGCTGGGATAGCCCCTCTAGATGATGTTTGCGCTACCGATTCAATATTAATATCATAGGCCACTATCTTATGCCCACCATTAAGCAGCCTCTCTGCCATATTGTTGCCCATACGTCCTAAGCCTATGATGCCTAGCTCCATTAGATCATCCTCCTAATTGGCAATATACTTTCTGGATTGAGAAGCGATCCTAATCTTGTATTCACATGATACTATAAGCCATGAGCTAATTGAGTTACGTTTTATCAAACACTTTATTATTTCTGCTCAATTCCTTATCCCAGCAGTTGCGGTAAGCAACTAATTCTGATAGCATTCAACCATGAAGCTTGGCCCTTTCGAGATTCAAGAACCTGTACCACAGTTGCGGTCGCCGCATGTTTTCGCTAGCATGCGTCCGTGGGTGGACGTTGGGAATGTCGGCAACAGCACGCTGACACACCTTGAAGAGTACTTTGGCGCCAAATTCCTGGGTCAGATCAGACGGCCAGGAAGCTTTTTCGACTTTACACGCTACCGGCCCACCTCCTACTTTAAAGAGGGGAGGCGTGGAATATCGATACCAAACGTAACCTTAAACTTCGCTTCTCTACCTAACGGCCACGATGCCATTTTTATGCACCTTATGGAGCCACACATGTTCGGTGAGTCATATGTAAACGGACTGCTCAGGGTCATGGCGCACTTTGGAGTGCGTAGATACGTTCTCCTCGGCTCGATGTATGATATGGTGCCGCATACAAAACCCCTGCTTGTCACCGGCGCTGCCTCTGGGCCGGACCTTCAAGCTGAGATGGACAGACTAGAGGTGCGTTCATCCACCTATGAAGGACCGACCACAATTACGGGCCTTATCACCCAGGAAGCCAATTTAAAGGACATAGAGACGACAGGAATGATAGTGCATCTCCCGCAATATGCCCCAATGGAGGATGACTACTCTGGCCGACTGACGATCCTTGAGCTGTTCTCACAATTGTACAAGATACCACTAGACCTCACAGAAAGCAGCCGCCAGGCCGAGGAACAATATAGAGAGGTAAGCCGCGCTGTGTCAGCCAATCCACAGCTAAAACGTCTGCTAGAGCAGCTTGAGACCAATTATGAGCAGCGGATGAGACAGAGCGCTCCTCAAGGGGACGAGCCGAAGCTCTCTTCTGAGATCGAGAAATTTCTTAGGGAAATGGACACGCAGCTTTAGGTTTATACCTGTTTTATCAGAAAAATAACAAAATGACTTAGCTTTCAAGCTAAGTTATTTTGTTTATTATATTAAGGCATCTTTTTGAAGAGGTGCTTTAGAGCGCTCTTCCGGCTCTGGTTCTCCCTTAATTTCCCATTCCTCTAAGTCATAAGGTGGAATATTGGCCGTCCTATCATCCAAAATACCGTTCTTCGCCGCCTCTTCTACCTCTTCCTTCGACGGCCATCGTCTCTTTCTAGGCATAGTTTATCCTCCTCTCTGAGGCTCTACGCGATCATACAATAATAATCTTAATCGTTGGGCTATGGACTGCCAAGCCTCATGAATATGTTCTCGCCATGCAGCTTGCTCAGGCATCTCCCCTCTTTGTACCAGTGGAAGATAGCGAGGTATAAGTGCATTTACCTCGTGCCTATATACATCTACGATGTGCTGTGGTATCACTGGGACAAAGTCAACCCTTTTACTCAGAATATACCATGTTCCATCGTTTCCCACTACAGTCATTACCTTTATTTGACTGTTAAACACAAAGGTTCTAGCATCGGTATCCGAAAATGCAGAGCTGCTGGGATGTGTATGGATATGAACGTACTGTCTATCAGTCTTCATAGCATTCAAGTGTGGCGCAATATCAATTGCACTTGCACTTCCGCCAAGCACTTCTCCCACCTGAATACCAGATTCTACTTCAGCCAATGCTGCAAATTCAGTACCATGCTCTATCGTGTAGGCTCGTAATTCCTCGCCAAGACTCTGAATGTTGGTGGCAGCTTGTTCACTTATTCCACGCTCTTTAAGAAGAAGTATTATTTCAGTCACTTCTATACTTTATCGTCCACTTTATTGTCCGTCCCGAAGCTCTTGGAGGATATTGATATACTGCATGACTCCGCCGCGACTTACGAAGCCTACTAGCTGTCCTCCCTCTAATACTGGCATCTGGTTCAGATCATAAGTGACCATGCGGCCCAAGACATCAGACAAGGGATCATCTACTTTCGCGGTCTGAAGCCTTTCTGCCGGCGTCATGGTATTTCTTATAGTAGTGCTGCTCCACTCCTCCCTCGGCACGTTCTTGATATCGGTAAAGCTGATAAGCCCCACCAGATCACCGTTTACAACAACCGGAAATGCCCGCTGGTTGTGAGTGAGAAGATAATCTTCTACAAGCTGCTGAATAGATATGTCCGGGCCCACTGGAATGTATTCCTTAGAGACTATATTTCTTACGCTCACTCCCTGTAGATTGCGCTTCAAGACTAAGTCCTGATAACTACTGGAAGCGGATACTTGTAAGAACCACCCGATTAACGCTATCCATATGCCAGAAATTCCGCCTCCGGTCAGGGTTGTAAATATTCCCCATCCTATCATACCGAAGGCTATTATTTGGCTTATCGTAGCAGCGATCCTGGTGGCACGCTCAAGGCTGCGCTGCGCCATCCATATTACAGACCTTAGGACCCGTCCACCATCTAGAGGATAGGCTGGCACCATGTTGAAGATTCCAACCATTATATTCACGTAAGCGAGATAGTCCACCATGCCTCCAATTGGAGAATCGTCTTGAAGTGCGGAAGCGCCTAGCAGCCAGAACGCCCCACCCAGGACAAGGCTGGTCAGCGGTCCAACTATAGCAATTTGCAGCTCATCCACCGGCTTTTCGGACTCACCCGCTAGCTCCGACACCCCGCCGAAAATAAAAAGTGTGATGCCGTGAACGGCTATTCCTTTACCCAAGGCAACAAATGAATGGCTAAGCTCGTGGAGTAGTATGGAAAGGAAGAACGCGACAGAAGATACTATTGCGGTAATCCAGTACGCAGCGGCGCCCCAGCCTGGGTAGTTCTGTGGATAGTAAGCTGCTGCTAAAGACCAGGTGACTAAGACAAAGATGAACAGCCAGCTAACATGTACCCGGATAGGAATGCCTCGGACCTTAGCGATCTGCATCGTACCGCCCATAATCCTACCTCCAGTTCGTACACTATGATTACTTGATCTTTACATCTCCATCTTAAGCTATGAGTGTTGGTTTCAACAAGGAAGGTAAGAGCCCTACTGTAGTCTCTTCATGTTGCTCCTCTATCCTTTTTCCATTTCCTCGCTCCTGGTTTCCTGCTCCCGTTCCAGCAGTGACCGCTTCCGGGCCAGCCCCCACCGGTAACCACCTAAGCCACCGTCGCCGCGCACCGCCCGGTGGCATGGGACGACTATCGATACCGGGTTTGTCGCGCAGGCCCTCCCCACTGCTCGGGCCGCCTTCGGCCTGCCCAGGGAAATCGCGATCTGTTGATAGGTGCGGGTCTCGCCCCACGGAATACGCAGCAGCGCATCCCAGACTAGCCGCTGGAACGCCGTACCCCTCACGTCGAGAGGCAAATCTTGATGCGATCCCTTTCCTTCAAGACGCTCCAGAACCGTCTCCAGCCAGGGTCGGAGAGTTGCATCATCTCGAATCAGGTCCGCAGCATTGTACTCTTTGCGAAGCGTGTCTTCCAAAACGTCGTCTTTTTCGCCCAAGTATACCGCGCAAATGCCTCTATCGGTCCGGGCAACCAAAAGCCGACCATAAGGAGCATCCGCTAGAGTATAAGTAATACGCATGCCCAGCCCGCGACGCCGGTAAGCGCCGGGCGTCATCCCCAGCCGGTCCGACGCGTGCTCATACACGCGGCTGCTGGAGCCATACCCCGACTCGTACAGAGCGGTGGTGACGTCCTTGCCCACCCTAAGATGGTCTTTGAACATCTCTTGCCGGCAGGCGTCAACAAATTGACGTGGACTTATGCCCAATACTTTCGTGAAGGCGCGGTGGATAGTCCCGGGACTAGTCTGGGTTATGCCAGCAAGCTCACCGAGACCAAGCACATCGCCATCCGAACCTCGGATGAGCTGGCAAGCTTCGCGCACAAGCTGAAGCTGTGGGTCGTCAGCCTCCGCAAGTTGGGGACGGCAGCGCTTGCAAGCGCGGTAACCCGCGACCTCCGCCAGCTCCGGAACGGCGAAGAAGCGCACTAAACTGCGGCTGGGCCGCCGGCTCGGACAGGAAGGGCGACAGTAGACCTTGGTGGAGTCCACCGCGTACACAAAAGACCCATCACTCTTGTGGTCCCGCGCCAGCACAGCATCCCAGCGCAAATCATCTGTGGTTACTGCTAACATCTTGTCCTACCTTACTCTTTTACATAGATAATACCCCGGCTAAATCGCTCTCGCTATCCGATTCTTGCGATCAAAGAACCGCCCCTACCGCTTATCCGGATATCAACTGAGGCTCTGGCTCAGTCGCCGCGCTCTTGGGTATGGGACGTTTTGCCAGCAATATAGCCACTACCGCGAGTAAGTTACAGAGAGCGAAGGTAGAGAAGGCGAAGCGATAGGAGCCATACTGCTCAGGCCTGTGTCTCATCACCGAAGCCACAGGAATGCCCACGCACCATATAAGTATGCCCACTATTACCATAGTGGACCGCCAGCCGTATTGCGTAATAAGCCATCCCAGCCACGCGGCGGCCAGTCCCCCAGGGCCCCAGCCCGAAATGGAGCAAGGGTCCCGCCTTCCAGACGGGCCAGAGAGAATGCTCCAGAGAGAGCGGCGCGCGATACACGAAACTCATTGACCAGAGGTAAAAAGAAGGCGCTAAATCCGTAAAGGTAAATCCATCCATGCAAAGATGTGCCAATGAAGGCGGCTATGACGATGTACCAGCCGTAGTAAAGTCCCTTCTTCTTCTGAGCCGAAGCTTCCTGAGTCTCCATTCTCAACCTCTTTATTACAGTATAGTTTGGCGCACCCCTCGGCGCCTCACGAATCGCATAGACTCATATAGAACATTATAAGGGGCGGACCTACGGAAACCTGCCCTTTTTCTCCACAGTATACAGCTATTTGTTTACTTTTAGCAGACGTTAAGCCCTTGTAACTTGCTACTTGTCCCTTGCCTCTTGACCTATACAGCTATATGTTTACTTTTAGCAGTTGTTAATCTCTTGTAACTTGCTACTTGTCTCTAGTCTGTCTCTTGACCTTGCTTATAGCAGATGTTAAGGCTATCATAAAAATAGCTGCTCTCACAATTCGCGTATATTCGCTTAAGATCAGGCCAAAAGAGGCTATAATCTTGATAAGTATGCGTAAAGTTAACAAGTGGTTCGGACATCTCCACGTGCTGAGAGACGTTAGTCTTGAGGTGATGGAGGGACAGGTCTTCGTTATTTGCGGGCCTAGCGGCGGCGGCAAGTCTACCTTGATCAGATGCATAAACCGTCTGGAGCCTATGCAGAGCGGTGAAATATACGTAGGTGGTATCCCTGTTCACGACCGCAAGACCAACGTGAACAAGCTGCGACAAAATATCGGTATGGTCTTTCAGCACTTCAACCTTTTTCCCCACCTGACAGCAATGGAAAACATAACTCTGGCCCCAATGAGAGTGCGTAAGCTATCTCGGGCCGAGGCGGAGAGTATTGCCATAGAGCTTTTGGACAGAGTCGGGATCCCGGAAAAAGCCGGTTCATATCCAGCCCAGCTCTCCGGCGGACAGCAGCAGCGAGTAGCCATAGCGAGGGCACTGGCTATGCATCCACGGGTTATGCTGTTCGACGAGCCTACCTCTGCACTGGATCCTGAGATGATAAGAGAGGTCCTGGACGTGATAGTCGGCCTGGCTAAAGATGGCATGACTATGTTAGTGGTCACCCATGAGATGGGTTTCGCGCGGCAGATGGCCGATGAAATAGTATTCATGGACAACGGCTCCATAGTGGAGCAGCGCCCACCCGAGGAGTTCTTCTCAGACCCCAGGGAGGAAAGAAGTAAGGACTTTCTTAGCAAGATCCTGAGCCACTAGAGAATATTTACTTTGCCACAATTATGATTATACTGAGAAATATAAAATTCTAAGAGTTTAAGATGAGCACCAAGGCGACAGGGAAGACAGAGGAAAAAAGCTCCACAGGTATCACAGCAATCAGCGTGGCTGGCTACAAGTCGCTGAGTCGTCCACAAAGACTAGAGATAAAGCCGCTAACATTGCTAGCAGGCGCGAACAGCTCTGGGAAGTCAAGCGCGATTCAACCTCTTTTACTACTCAAACAGACTATGGATTCAACTTATGATGCTGGGCCTCTACTACTCAATGGTCCCAATGTCAGATTCACGTCTGCAGATCAACTCCTATCACGGATGGATTCAAGCGCCCAAGCCAATGAGCTGCGTGTAGGCGCTGAAGCGGGGCCTGAGCGCAAGATTGAGTTGATTTTCCGACGTCGACCGGGAAAACGCTTGGACCTGGATCTAATGACATATACCGATCTAAGGGGAACACTTAGTTTATCCCAACATATGAGTGAAGATGAAATCAGGAAATCACTGCCAGCGGCGCTATGGGGCACCATAAAGGGGATAATGAACCAAAGTGCTCTTACCGCTCGTTGGACTGTTATTCGGGACCGGTGTTTTCTGACCCTCTCCATTGCCGATCCCGACCAGAGAGCATCACTTTCAGTGACAGATAAAAATCTCAGAGAAGAAATTCAGAGGATCATCCATGTACCAGCATTACGAGGCAATCCCGAACGGGCTTACCCCAAGACAGCGGTAGAACAGAACTTTCCAGGGACGTTCGATAAATACGTTGCTAGTATTGTTGCTCTTTGGCAGTCGGATAAAGACAGACGGCTGCGTCAATTAAACCAGGCTTTGCAAGAACTCGGGTTAACTTCGACCGTGAAGGCTCGGCCGGTAGATGAAACACAGATAGAACTTCAAGTTGGACGATTACCTAGTACGTCACGCCAGAAAGATCAAGATCTTGTTAATATTGCAGATGTAGGCTATGGTGTGTCCCAGGTCTTGCCCGTAATTATAGCTTTACTCGTAGCGGCCCCTGGTCAACTGGTATATGTAGAGCAACCTGAAATCCATTTACATCCTCGGGCCCAGGCAGCCCTAGCAAAAATCTTAGCAGATGGGGCAGAGAGAGGCGTGAGAGTTGTAGTAGAAACACACAGCACAGTGCTTTTGCTCGCGTTACAAACTCTGGTCGCCGAGGGCAAACTGGCGCCAAATCTAGTTAAGCTGCACTGGTTTTCAAGACAAAAAGATGGCTCAACAGACATTAGCAGCGCAGACATAGATGAGAGTGGTGCATTTGGAGATTGGCCTGTGGACTTTGCCGATGTCCTACAAGAAACTGAATCCCGTTATCTTGACGCAGCAGAAGAGTCGCTAGTCCGGTGAGAAGGCGTAGGAAGGCTCGAAGGTGTTTGGTCGTAGACGCATCTGTAGCACGGGCCGCAGGCGGGATTGACGCAACACATCAAGTTTCCAAAGCTTGCCGAAATTTCCTTGACGGTGTGCTGAAGATATGCCATTCAGCATTGATGAGCAAGAGTATACGCGAAGAGTGGAATAAACATCAATCTAATTACGCGCGCGGTTGGCGTGTCCAGATGGTCAGTCGCAAGAAATTGATGATTACGGAAGATAAAGTAGACATGAACTTGCGTAGCAGAATAGCTAGTGTCACAAGACCAAAAGATTATGAGGAACTTGACAAAGACTTTCACCTCGTCGAGGCATCCTTGACTGCCGATCTCATAATCGCGTCCTTAGACGAAGCGATGCGTCTTTTACTGCGCGGCTGTTATGATAAAGTGAGTGAGCTTCGGTCAATTATTTGGGTTAATCCTGCTCAAGACGCTGAACTTGTCTTAGAGTGGCTCAAGGAAGGGGCCAACTCTGAGCCATCAAGGCAACTTGGGCATTAGTGATAGAATCGAAGTAGGGTATGAAGAAAAGGGGGAACATTATGAATAAAGTAGTCCTTACATTAATCTTGGGTCTCGTTATCTCGCTTCTTGCGGCCGCGTGCCAGCCCGCAGTCAGCCCGCCACCATCTCCAGTAGCGGCCAGCCCGACGGCCATGGCCGCCAAAGGGTTGCCAAAGGCCGCGGATGGCACTGCGCTGCGGAAGATACAGGACAGAGGCAAGATAGTAGCAGGTGTAAAGTATGATATCCCAACCTTCGGATATCTCAACCCTCTCACCAACAAGCTGGAAGGCTTTGACGTAGACCTGGTGAAGGGCATAGCCGACTATATCTTCGGAAACCCTGAGGCTGTAGAGTTCAAGCAGGCAATATCTAAAGACCGTATTCCATTCCTTCAAGAGGGTGTCGTAGACATTATAGCCTCCACCATGACCATCAACGAGGAGAGAACGCAGCAAATTGACTTTGCTGATACCTACTACGTGGCCGGACAGTCTCTGCTCGTCCCTAAGAACTCTACCATAAGCAGCTTGAATGACCTGAAAGGCAAGAAAGTGGCCACGGTGAAGGGGTCTACCTCAGAGAAGAACATTGCTGAGAAGGCTAAAGAGGCTGAAGTAGTGCTTTTCGATACCTACTCCGAGGGAGTCGCTGCCATGGACTCAAATCGAGCGGACGCCGTAACCACTGACGACATCATACTGTTCGGGTTCGTGAAGCAGTCACCGGACAAGTACAAGGTAGTTGGCGGCCAGTTTACCGTAGAGCCATACGGCATTGGAGTTGCCAAGAACAATAAAGAGCTGCTTGATGCCGTGAACGGCGCTCTCCGCAAGATGATTGATTCCGGAGAGTGGGCCAAGATTTATGAGAAGAACTTGCCCGGCAGCAAGGCCCCAGCGCCCCCACCAAGGGACTGGCGACAGGTGACGATGAAAGCTCCCGGCTATTAGTTGGCTGGCGATGCTGTTAGCGGCGAAGTGACCTCGTCCAGGGCGTAAGGCCTTACGCCCCTACAGCTAATATAGAGCGCTGATTTATCGATGCTACTTGATCAAGAATCAACAGCCTTGATGCTGGCTGGCCTCAGAACAACCCTGTGGCTATCGGTCCTTTCTATAGGACTAAGCCTGATATTGGGCACCCTCATCGCAGTCATGAGGGTGTCGCCTTTTGGCCTGGTCAGCACCTTTGCTACCGGGTACATCGAGTTCTTTCGCAACATCCCTCTGCTTATCGTCCTATTCTTTGTCCTGAACGGCCTGCCGCAGGCCGGCATAACCCTCTCCTTCTTTAACACCGGTGTTGCTGGCCTTTCGGTCTACACCGCGGCCTACGTGGCAGAGGTTGTACGGGCCGGACTTCAGTCTATCAGCCGCGGGCAGATCGAGGCATCACGCTCTTTGGGGCTGACCTGGCTCCAGACCATGCAGTATGTATTGCTTCCGTACACTTTTAGGATCATTATCCCACCCCTGGGGACCCTCTTCGTAGCATTGGTCAAGAATACCTCGCTTTGTAGCGCAGTGGCAGTGCCGGAGATCTTGTACCAGGCTGAGGTCATTGAGGGCCGTACCTTCAACCCAAACATCTTTTTAATAGCAGGTCTATTGTACCTGGTCCTTACTATTCCTTTAGGACTAGCCGTTAACGCATTAGAGAGACGTTTTTCTCTGGCACGGGTATCAAGATAGAAAACAGTTCCCTATCCCGCTGGGAGCCTGTCCTGAGGCTCTTCGAAGGGAGGGTCAGGGTGAGGGCATGATAGCCAATCAAAACTCTCTACCGGTCGAAAGAGAGTGCTCAGGCTTACGTTCGTTCCTGAGACGACAGCGGTCGCTACTAGGCGTGGTCCTGGTGCTGGCTGTTATGCCCTTTATCTTTAGGATGGACCCTCTCGACTTCAAGATTTTCACCGATCTCAGGATCTGGAGGTTCTTGAGTCAGGGAGTGGGGCTGGTTGTATTCGCCTCAATAGTGTCAATAATCATCAGCCTGCCGCTGGCAGTGGGCTTTGCGCTAGGACGGCTTTCCGACAAAGCCTGGATCCGCTGGCCCAGCATCGGATATATTGAGAGCATCAGGGCTGTGCCACTGCTGCTGGTGATCTTTTACATCTTTCTTAAAATGCCACCAGAGACCCCTCGGCTGCTGGACCGCGAGGTACTGGCGGTAATTGCTGCGCTTACAATCTACACCGCCGCGGTGAACGCTGAGCTGATTCGAGCTGGAATCGTGTCTCTAGAGAGAGGACAGTTTGAGGCATCACGCTCTCTGGGCATGACCTACTGGCAGTCCATGCGATACATCATCCTGCCACAGACCCTCCAACGGGTCATCGCGCCTCTTATTGCCCAGTTTACTACGCTCCTGAAAGACACCTCATTAGGGTCTATCATCGGCATGGTAGAGCTGCTCCAACGGGGAAAGATCATCTTCCAGGGCTATCGCAATCCAATGGAGACTCTGTACGTGGTCGCCATTATCTACTTTGTGCTGAATTACATTCTCGAGCAGGTGAGTCTAGCGTTGCAGAGGTCTAGACAATAGTCGTCTCATTAAGTATACCGATTACGGTGCTACATATCCTAAAACATCAATGATTTTTCTATACTGCGCCCGAAGGTCTGGCAGCGAGGCAAATAACAAATTAAGTTCTAATTCTGACCAAGAGGAAAGAACATCGACAATACCTTCCCGGAGTGGCGAGCCATCTTCTTCAGATGCTGCTTGCACTGCATATCCAGGATAGTCTCCTAACTTCAAGCATGTAGCGAAGTCACAGCCATATTCTACGCAAAGAGCCTTCAGACGCACTACATCCGGCTGTCGTATTCGCCCGAGTTCTATGCGGTTGATGTAAGACTGCTCAAAGGACTCGCCAAGCTTGGACCTTAGACGACGCGCTGTTTCTGCCTGAGTCAAGCCCGCTGCAATTCTGCTTTCTCGCAAATATTGACCTAAACTTATCCGTCTTGTCATGACATTCCTAGACTAGCAAGACTATTCCTGTCTGTAAATTCTTTATACGTACACCGAATAGATTATCTCAATAAGATTGTCTAGTAATGTATTGACTATCATAGACTATCCGTCTATGATAGTCTTAAGCAGAACTATGATAACGATCTCTATTTATAGCTGAGAAGGGAAGCAAAAACTTGTTTTTTATTAGTTACTCTTTTAACTATCTTTTTCTTCTCAGGTTTTAGTTCTTTGATTTACGAGGTTGTCTGGACTCGGGCTTGTCAGTTGCTTGGTATTCAGTGGAACCAAATATCTGCCATACCATAACCAATAGTATTAGAGTCTATGGCATGAAGCTTCTTAGCGGCATCCGTGGCCTAGTACGAAAAGAGCCTATAACCTATCCTCACCTTGCCGACTGGGAGCGCTTTGAGGCATTCTGCGAGGACGTTGCGGAGATGGTGAAGGAGATGCCTCGCTGTCTGGCGTTAGAGGTGGGCGCTGGCGAAGGCGGGCGCGGGGTACAGGCTATTCGGACCCTGTCTAACGTCTGCCTGGTGGACTCAGATATCTATCTTAGTGCAGGACGCACCTTATTGTGCGATGCTGAACGACTCCCCTTCGCAGACAGCACCTTTGACTTGGTTATCGCTAATGGCGTCTTGGAGCATGTCATAGACCCATATCTTTCAGTGGCGGAGATGCACCGAGTCTTGCAACCTAATGGACTTGTCTTGGCTCAAATGCCTTTTATGCAGGGCGTACACATGCCGGATGCCGATTTTACTAGATGGTCTTATGGTGGCTTTCTAGCCCTCTTCCGCAAATTTAGACCTCTGAAGCTGGAAATGATACGCGGTCCTGGCGCTAGTTTAGCCTACGCCATAGCTTACTTTGCCTTTGCTTGGTGTAACAGCGACAGGCAGGCCGAGAAGGTAAAGAGCTTAATCAATTGGCCTATCTTCTGGATTAGCAAACTGGACAAGCGGCTTATGGATAAGCCCGGATCATATGATTTGGCGGAGCGCTTTGCGTACTTGGGCATTAAGGATGGAACAGAGTTGTCCCATCAGGAGATCATCAGCAGGTTCAAAGGCCGCGGAATGGACGCGTGGTAATGGGCTTATCAGGCATTTGTCAGGATTTAGCATTTATTAGATCTGTTTGACCAGTTGATCTTGACAGCCTCTAGGTCTCCTATGCTTTGATCCCAATCAAGGATCCAAGAGGCTTGCTCACTTTTTGGCATAGCATTCCAATCGTCCGCGACATTAGGTAAATCCTTCACCATCAGATTAAGCGCTTCTAGGCGCAATTCTATCTTTATATCTGTGCCGGTCGCCTCAGCCATCTTAAATCTTCTCTCCTAGTCACTGTTTTATCTGCCGTGCGTGGTATCCTGTTCGCTGAATCCTATCGTTAGCAGCGATAGGATCATGTGAGAATATCTCCGAGCGCCACGGAGTGTCAGGGGCTTAGATCGATGTCATCGCTATTGAGCTATATACCACCTGTATTGCTATAATAAGATACTAAAGTGAATCGGTATATTCTATACTGAGGAAGTTACCCATGAGCAAGAAACGCAAGCGCACTGTTGTAGAAATGACCGCAGGAATATTCAAAAACAATGGCCCTGTCCTTTCGGCAGAGGAACTGCGCGAGGCAGCCGCGCAGGCTATAGCCGATGATGTAATGGAGCGTATGAACCCTCACCCAGAGACGTGTGATGCAAATTAAGGAAATCGTCGCTTGTAGGGGCGCACCTATGTGTGCGCCCTAACCACCTTGGCCTTCATCCTAAGTTATGTATCTTAGTGGCATTGCTTGGCCTAAGGTTAGGGCAGACACGCAGGAGCCAGTCTCAGAACTACATGGGCGCTGAGGGCACTACGTCGCCACTTCTCTCGATTGCTGAGACTGCTATAATGCTCACTAGGCCGTACAACAGGCTCAATGTGACCCAAAAGACGTAAACGCAAATCGAGCCAAGTC
>ORMF010377042.1_pt1 | contig 46124 bp, 36 predicted proteins | sample 1779871 | NCBI WGS metagenome assembly ORMF01 (sample SAMEA104232316, study PRJEB22302) | groundwater metagenome | biome: forest; feature: aquifer; material: groundwater | place: USA | collected 2011-08-07 | depth 5.4 m
AAAGCCGCGTTGCAAGCATTGATTTTACGGCACGACTGAAGTCGTGCCCTGACGACAAATCGAGGTTTTCACACACACTCTGAAGCCATGCCCTTACGTCAAAGTGAGAATCTAGCGGCGCGACCTGCGATTGCAACAATCCCCCGGTTGCCGTTATCATTTGAGATGGCGGCAGGCGCGCATCACGTTCCCGTATCGGGATCGATCGCCTGGTTTCGCCGGCTCATCGATTCCATTGCAATCGCTGGAGCTGCTGTTTTCGTCGAGTCAGGGTTTCCGCCACTCGGAGGTTGAATTGCGTCCGAATTTTCCGGTCTCCGCATTGCTAGCGGCAATCGCCGCCGCGATTCTCGCCTCAGGATGCAATTCGCGAAAAGCCCAAACGGCGCCGTCGTTCCCGCCCGTGCCGGTCACCGTGGCGGTTGCGGCCAAAGAATCCGTTCCGCTTGAAATCCGGGCTGTTGGAACCGTGGAGCCATCCGCAACCGTTCAAATCAAGTCGCGGATCGACGGCCAGTTGGAGAGAGTCCGGTTCACCGAGGGCAACAACGTCAATCAAGGCGACCTGCTCTTTGAAATCGACCCGCGTCCTTACCGCGAGGCTTTGCGGCAGTCGGAAGCCGCCGCAGCCAAGGACGGCGCACTGTTGCAGCAGGCGGAAGCCAATCGCGCCCGCGACCTGGCGCAACTGAAAAACGCCGACGCCGTAGCCGCACGCAACGAAGCGCTCGCCAAAGAGGGCGTCATCTCGCGCGAGCAGCTCGACCAGGTCCGCACCAACGCCGACGCCTTGCGCGAGGCCGTCCGCGCCGACGAGGCAGCCATCGGAAGCATTCGCGCATCGCAGGAAAGCGACCGGGCCGCCATCGAGCGGGCGAAGCTCGAGCTGGGTTACTGCGAAATCCGGTCGCCTCTGTCGGGGCGCACTGGAAACCTGCTGTTGCAGCCCGGTAACCTCGTCAAGGCCAACGGAGATCCGCTCGTCGTCGTCAATCAGATCACTCCCACTTTCGTCTCCTTCGGAGTTCCGGAGCAAAATCTTGCAACGATCCGGCAGACCAGCGCCACGCGCAAGCTCCTGGTCACCGCTTCTCTCCAGGACACCGCAGGAAAACCCGTGAGCGGCGTCCTGAGCGTAATCGACAACACAGTCGATCCGAACACGGGAACGATCCGTTTGAAAGCTACGTTTCCGAATGAAGAGCGGATGCTCTGGCCGGGCCAGTTCGTCAACGTATCGCTCACGCTCGACACCCGGAAGGACGCAACGGTCGTACCGTCCGAGGCGGTCCAGCCGGGACAAGCGGGACAATTCGTCTACGTGGTGAAGCCGGACCAGACGGCCGAGCCCCGCGTGGTCACGGTGGGACCGAGCGCCGGACGCAACGTAATTATCGAGAAAGGACTTCAGCCGGGAGAAACCGTGGTCACCGACGGCCAACTGCGGCTCTTTCCCGGAGCGCGCATCCGCCCCGTCGCGGCGAACCAAGTCGATTCGCAATCACCCAGACCATGAACATCTCTCGCCTATTCATCGAGCGGCCGGTGATGACCGCGCTGGTCACCTTCGCCATCCTTCTGTTTGGAGTGGTGGGCTACCGTGCGCTGCCCGTGGCGGCGCTGCCGACGGTGGACTATCCCAACATCCAGGTGAACGCAGCGGTGCCGGGCGCGAGCCCCGAGACCATGGCGGCCTCGGTGGCGACGCCCCTGGAGCGGGAGTTCTCGACCATCGCCGGCATCCAGACCATGAGCTCGGTCAACTCGCAGGGGTCCACGCAAATCTCGGTGCAGTTCTCGCTCGACCGCAACATTGACGCCGCTGCGCAGGACGTGCAAGCGGCGATCTCGAAGGCGAGCGGCCAGCTTCCGGCGAGCATGCCGCGGCCTCCTTCCTACCAGAAGGCCAATCCCGCCGACCAGCCGGTCCTGTTTCTTTCTCTCACCTCCACGACGCTTCCGCTATATACCGTGGATGAATACGCCGAGACGCTGCTGGCGCAGCGGATCTCGATGGTCAGCGGCGTCTCGCGCGTGCTGGTATATGGCTCGCAGAAATACGCCGTGCGCGTGCAGCTTTCGCCCGATGAGCTGCTGGCGCACAACGTTGGAATCGACGAGGTGCAGCGAGCCATCCAGCAGAGCAACGTGAACCTGCCCACCGGAAGGCTCTACGGCGAAAAGCAGGCATTCACGGTGGAATCGAGCGGGCAGTTGATGACGGCGGCGGCGTATCGGCCGCTGGTCGTCGCCTGGCGGAACGGAACTCCGGTGCGTCTGGAGCAACTGGGACACGTAATCGACGGAGTCGAGACCGACAAAGTGATGGCCTGGTTCAACGGGACGCGCGGCGTGATTCTGGCCATCCAGCGGCAGCCCGGAACCAACACGGTCGAGGTCGTGGACAACATCAAGAACCTGCTGCCGGTGTTCAAGAGCGCGATTCCGCCCTCGATTGAACTGGCCGTCGTATTCGACTCCTCGCAATCCATTCGCGGTTCCATCCGCGACGTCCAGTTCACGCTGGCACTGACCGTTTGCCTGGTGGTGATGGTGATCTTCCTGTTCCTGCGGAATCTTTCGGCCACCTTGATTCCCGGAGCCGCCGTGCCGCTCTCGATCGTCGGGACGTTCGCGGTCATGTACCTGCTCGGTTACAGCCTGAACAATCTGTCGCTGATGGCGCTGACGCTCTCGGTGGGATTTGTCGTAGACGACGCCATTGTGATGCTCGAAAATATCGTGCGCCACATGGAAATGGGCATGCCCCGCCGCGAGGCCGCGCTGCTGGCCTCGAAAGAAATCAGCTTCACCATTATCTCGATGACGCTGTCGCTGGTCGCCGTCTTCATCCCGGTGCTTTTCATGCAAGGAATCGTGGGACGGCTGCTGCACGAGTTTTCCGTGACGATCACGGTCGCCATTCTGATCTCCGGCTTCATCTCGCTGACCTTCACGCCGATGCTGGGCAGCCGCTTTCTGAAATACAATCACGGCGGGCGGCACGGGATCCTTTACCGTTCGCTCGAAGGAGGCTTCAACGCCCTGACGCGCGCTTATGACAGTACGTTGCGCGCGGTGCTGCGGCATCGCTTTGCGACATTGGTCTTTGCCGTGGTGCTGCTGGCGGGGACGATCTATCTATTCCTCACCATGCCCACCGGCTTTATTCCCAGCCAGGACAGCGGCTTCATTTTCGGGATTACGCGCGCGGGCCAGGATATCTCCTTCGATTCCATGGCCAAGCACCAGAAAGCGATCGGGGACATCGCCACACAAGACCCCAACGTGAGAACCTCGGGCACCGTCGTGCCGGGAAGCAATCAGGGATTCGTCTTCATAACCCTGAAGCCGCGCCCGGAGCGCAAGCTCACCATAGACCAGGTCATGGAAGAGATGCGTGCAAAAATGTCGGCCGTCCCCGGCATTATGGCGTTCCTCCAGAATCCGCCGCCCATCACGATCAGCGGGCAGTTCACCACCAGCGTTTACCAGATGACGCTGCAGAGCACGAACCTCCAGGAAATCTATGTCTGGTCGCCGCAGCTTGTGAACAAGATCCGGCAATTGCCCGGTTTTCTGGACGTCGCCTCCGACTTGCAGAATGCCAGCCCGCAGCTTTTGGTCGATATCGGCCGCGACCGCGCCCGCGCGCTGGGCGTCACGCCGCAGCAGATCGAAGACGCGCTCTACACCGCATACGGATCGCGCCAGGTTTCGACGATCTACACCCCTGCAAACCAGTACGCCGTCATCACCGAAGTCGAGCCTCAATATCAGCAAACCCCGGAGGCGCTCCGGAAACTATACATCCGCTCGTCGCAGGGACCGCTGGTTCCGCTCGACTCCGTTGTGAAAGTTTCCCGCGGCGTCGGCCCGCTCAACGTCAACCACTTCGGGCAGCTTCCGGCCGTCACCGTATCGTTCAATCTAAGGCCCGGTTTTTCGCTCGGCGAGGCTGCCGAGCGCGTCAACGAAGTGGTGCGCGAGATGCGCATGCCGGCCACCATCAGCGTCAACTTCCAGGGCACCGTCAAGGAGTTTCAAAATTCGTTCCGGGGACTTTCCATCCTGCTGATCGTCGCCATTTTCGTCATCTATACGGTGCTCGGCGTTTTATATGAGAGCTTCATTCATCCCATCACGATCCTCTCGGGACTCCCCTCGGCGGTCTTCGGCGCGCTGCTGACGCTGAAGCTGTTCCACAAGGAGCTCGACCTGTACGCTTTCGTGGGCCTCATCATGCTTTTCGGCGTGGTGAAGAAGAACGCCATCATGATGATCGACTTCGCGCTGGAGGCGCAGCGCGTGGAGGGCAAGAGTCCCGCCGAGGCCATCTACACGGGTTGTCTCATGCGCTTCCGGCCCATCATGATGACCACGGTAGCGGCGCTGTTCGGCACGCTCCCCATCGCGCTCGGCTATGGGGAAGGCGCCGACGCGCGCCAGCCGCTCGGACTCGCCGTGGTCGGCGGGCTGGTGGTATCCCAGTTGCTGACGCTCTATATCACACCGGTGATCTATCTCTACCTGGAGCGCCTGCAAACCTGGCTGCGCGGAAGTGAAACGGCCGTCGGCCAGACTGCGAGCGTCGCCAGCTAGCCGATTTCCCAAGTTTTCCGAATCCGAAGTTTGCGGCAACCCTCCGATAACTGATAGAATAGCGACTTCTCTCTGACGAGGTTTTTATGCGATACAGGTTCATTTCGAAAGGTTTGCAGCCATCTGGATAGAATCAACAACGCACGATCCTCAAGCCTCATGATTTGAATTCGCCCTACGAAAGCCTGCCAGGGAGGGCAGCGGAAATCGGGGCGTTGAAAACCAGGATGAAATCGGAAGATTGATGCGGAAGCCGCGGGTTTTCGGTACACTCCCGTGTGGCGAATCGATGCCGAGAAACCGGGCAAAACGGTATCAGGTTCCAAGGAACTGAATGAAATTACTCCAGACCAGCGACGCCAATCCAGAGCCGGTAGCGGTCCATACGATGGTCGAAGATTCCCCGTCCTTCTTCAAGCGCAATTCCGAGCGATTCCTGGTGCTCACCATCCTCGTCGTAGTGGCGGGCGTGTTCCACTGGACCCCTTACAAATTAGCGTTCCTCAATTTCTTCTATATACCTGTATTGGCCGCGGTCTATCTGTTGGGCTCGCGCAGGGCGCTGCTGATCAGTGTGCTGTGCGTGCTGATGATTTTCGCCTATTATTTCTGGTTCTGGGCGGGAGAGGCTTTCGTCACGAACCACGATCTCTCCTACCTGCTCAGCGTTCCCGGCCAGAACCGGGAGACGCTGCTCAGCCTCTTCATCTGGGGCCTGTTCTTGATCGTGACGGGAGGCGCTTTCGCGGGCGTCTACGAGAAACTGGAGGATGCTTTCAAGCGCGCCCGGCAGCAGTCCGGCGAGTTGCTCACATTGAATCAGCGGTTGGGGGATTCTTCGGCCGCGCTCGAAGTGCAGACCGAAGAGCTCCAGCAGAAAAACCTTCAGATCGAGCATCTCAAGGGGCAGCTCGAGCAAATCGTCTATTCGACGATGGATCCCACCGTGGCGCGCCTGATCATCCAGGGACGGTTGCGGCAGGAAAAGCGCAATATTTCGGTGCTGTTCTGCGACCTGAAAGGCTTCACATCCTATGCCCTCACGCCCGGCCCGGAAGTCATCCTGGAGGATCTCAACCAGTTTTACGGCGTGATGGAAGAGTACGTCGAGAACTACCACGGGCACATCGATAAATATATGGGCGATGGAATCATGTGCGAGTTCGGCGCCCCCATCGACCACGAGCAGCACAGCCTGGAGGCGGTGATCTGCGCGCTCAAGATGCACATCCGATTCACGGAATTGTGCGCACAGATGAAGTGGCCCTGGAAGCTGCGCATCGGAATCGCTTCCGGGGAAGCGATTGTGGGACTGCTGGGCAAACGGCGGCGCAGCTATTCCGCTCTCGGCGAGATTGTGAATATCGCCAAGAGGCTGGAGGAACTCGCCCCGCCCGGGTCGGTGCTGCTGGACGAAACCACCTCCGATGCCGTGCGTCCCTGGGTCGAGGTCCGGCCGTACCGCAGTCAAGGCGGACGCCGCACCGAGGACAAGCAGTTGCTCGAGGCCATCGCCGAGAAAGAGCAGCAACTCCAGCGGGACCCCCAGAATCCGGAGCTTCTTTTTTACATCGGACTGCTCTACTTTCGCATGCGCGAGGCTTCCAGCGCGGTCGGCTATTTCCAGCGGGCACTCGAATTCCGGCCCGACGACAAGGAGATCAAGGCGCTCTACGCCGATGCCAGCCTCAAACGCGACGAATACGAAAAGATCACCATCCGCGGGCTGGGCGAAAAACGCGCCGTCTTCGAAGCGCTGACCCTGATGGATCCTCTTGTCAAGCGGGAACGGTTCCCCAAGGCTTTTTACGACCGCTATCACCACGTGGTGGACTGGTTCGAGATCCCGGATCACGTCACGCTCTCGGCCGAGGTGATCGACGCCTCCGTGGGGCACTCGCGGTGCGTGGCGGTGGTGGCCTACGCCATTGCCGACCGCATGGGTCTCTCCGAAGAGGCCAAGCAGGACCTCTTGGTGGCGGCGCGCCTGCAAGACATGGGCAAGTCCGTCGTCTGGCATTATGTTTTGAACCGGCGCGGGGGCATCTCCGACCAGGAACGGAAGGACCTGGAAGCCCACGTCGCCGAAAGCGTCTCCGTCGCCAAGCGCATGGGTTACGACCGCCCCGGCGTGATCGACGTCATAGCCAACCACCACGAACTGCTGGACGGCACCGGCTACCCGCGCCGCGTGAAGGGAAATGAGATTCCGGTGGGAGCCAGAATCAGTTGCATCGCGGATATCTACAGTGCGCTGACCGCCTGGCGCCCGTACCGGAACGCCTGGGATATCCGCGTCGCGTTGAGCGAGTTGCACAAGGGCGCCACCGCCGGTAAGTATGACCTCAAGGTTGTTGACACCCTGCAAGAGTTGATGACGTAGAGCCTCCAAGTCTCGGGGATTTTGCGGGCTCATGGAACTCCCGCCCGCTTTGTGGCGAAGCTCTCTCGACGGGTTCCAACCGGTTCAACACGCAATACGGGGCGAAGCGGATCGTCCCAGGCCCACGGCGCGAGAACAGGCCCGCTCCTCTGGCATCGGATTGGGAACTGGGGGATGCTCCGCGGAGGCTTAAACGTACCAATTTGCAGTATACTTATCACCGTCTTTCCGGTGTGATCTATGAGCGAGCAAGCGCAGGAAATCAGGATGGCCGCGTCACGGGACCGACGTCTGTGGAATTTATGGTGGATCTCCTTCTTGAAGCGGCATTTCGAGGCGTTGCTGGTGTGCTTCCTGCTGGTGTTTGTAGCGGCAGTGGTGAATTGGGTTCCCGACAAGTACGCCTTCCTCAACTTCTTTTATCTTCCAGTCTTAACCGCCGGATACCTTTTGGGCGCTCGCCGCTCGATCCTCACCAGCGTGCTTTGCGCGCTGATGGTCTTGCTCTACTACCTTTGGTCGTGGATGGATCATTCCCTGGCCATGGGTCAGGGAATTGCAGGACTGCCGGCGATCCTCGGCCGCGAATGGCAAACGCTGGTCTCCCTCACCATCTGGGGCAGCTTCCTGGTTCTGACCGGAGGCACCTTCGGAATCGTCAACGACCGGATGCTTCGTTCCCGCGATCAAATCCGGAATTTGAACGTGGAACTCGACCGGCAGGCCGGCGAGCTGCAGGAGCGCAATACCGCTTTGGAAGCCACCACCACCGAGCTGAAGAGCAAGGCCGTCACGATGCAGGATCTGAACCAGGCATTGCAGAGTTCCTCCCAGGAACTGGAGGTGCGCGCCGCCGAGCTTCAGGAGAAGACCCTGCTGATCGAGCGGCTCAAGTCCGAGACCGAGAAAACTCTTTACTCCGCCATGGATCCCACCGTGGCGCGCATGATCGCTCAACGGCGGCTGCGGCAGGAGAAGCGCGTTATTTCCACGCTGTTCTGCGATTTGAAAAACTTCACCAGCTTTTCCGACGAGAATCCTCCCGAAGTCGTTCTGGACGAGCTGAATAAATTGTACGAAATCATGGAAGACGTCGTCGAAACCTACCACGGTCACATCGACAAGATCCTCGGCGACGGCATGATGTGCGAGTTCGGAGCCCCCATCGACTTCCAGCAGCACAGCCTGCAGGCCGTGGTGGCGGCGCTCAAGATGCAGGAGACCTTTCAGGAGCGGAAGCAGTCCTGGCAACTGCGCGTCGGGATTTCCACCGGAGAAGCCATCGTCGGACTGATGGGAAGCCGGCGCCGGGGATACTCGGCACTGGGCAAGGTCGTAAACGTGGCCAAACGGCTGGAGGAAATCTGCGAGCCCGGCAGCGTCTATATCGGCGAAAACGTCTATCAAGGCGTGAAAGCGTTCGTGGACGTGGAGCCGGTGCGGAGCTTCCCCAAGAACCGCACCGAGGATGGCGCCGTTCTGGACGTGATCGCGGAAAAAGAACAGCAGATCCTTCACGACCCCCAGAATGCGGACCTGCTCTTCGAGGTCGGCAAACTGTGCTTCCAGATTCGCGAGGCCTCCAAGGCGCTGGAGTATTTCGGCCGGGCCTTGAAGCTGAAGCCCTGGGACACCGACCTCAAAGTGGCCTACGCCGACGCCACCATGAACCGCGATGAGTTCGAAAAGGTGACCATCCGCGGCATTGAAAAGAAGCAATTCGTTTACCGGGCCGTTCGCATGAAGAATACCCTTCTCAATCGCAACCGATTCCCCGAGGTCTTTCACAATCAATACCGCCACGTCGAGAATATGATTGAAATCCCGGAAAGCGTCCCTTTGACGGTCGAGGTCATCGACGGCACGGTAGGACATTCGCTGGGCGTCGCTGTCGTGGCGTATGCGATTGCGGACCGCCTCGGCCTGCCCGCCGAGACCAAGAAATCCGTTTTGATCGCCGCGCGTTTGCAGGACCTGGGGAAAAGCGGCGTATGGCATCACATTCTGAACCGGCGTGGAGGGCTTTCCGACAATGAAAGACGAGAGCTCGAGGGTCACGTGGCCGAGAGCGTCTCCATCGCCCGGCGCATGGGATACGAGAAACCCGAGGTCCTCGAAATCATCGAGAATCACCATGAGTTATTGAACGGCGAGGGCTATCCTCGCAGGAAAAAAGGCCCGGAGATTCCTCTCGCCGGGAGAATCAATTGCGTAGCCGACGTCTATTGCGCCCTCACTTCCTGGCGCTCCTTCCGCGAATCCTGGGACGTGCGCGTCGCGTTGGGGGAGCTCCGCAAGGGCGCCACCGCGGGCATGTACGATCCCATGGTGGTCGATACATTGTGCGAACTGATGAACCAGAGCTTTTGAACACTTTCTAGTGGAATCATAACCATGCCAGAACCCAAAGAAGACGCCTCCAAGACCCGATCGCGGGGAGATTCGAAGCCGAACCCCGGGGGAAATACGTCCGAAACGCCGCGAACCTTCTCCAGCCAGTTGCAAGAGCGAATGGCCTCCATTGAAAAGCGGGACTGGGAACTCTGGGTTCTCGCTCTCACCATGGTAGCCATTCTCGCGGTGGGTTACTTCATTGTGGTCTTTCCAGCCGTGTTCATGGAACAGCGTAACTTTTTCGTCCAGGCCAAGATTTCCACGCCGCTCGTGGTGGGCCAGTTGGTGCTCATCCTGCTCTTTCTCATCTACGTCGGGCACAAACAGTTCCATATCCGCACGCTGCGCGCCCAGTCCATCATCGAGGCGCTGAACTTCGAGCTGGCCCATGCCACGCTGATGCTCGATCCGCTGACGCAGGCTTTTAACCGCACGGCCCTCGAAGAAGTCATCGGCAAGGAACTGAACCGCGCCAAGCGCCAGCAGACGACCCTGGTCTTCATGTACATCGATCTGGACAACCTGAAATTTGTCAACACGCGCTTCGGGCACCTTTCCGGAGATCTGGTTCTGAGCGAAGTCGGAGCCATTCTCAAGGGCTGCGTCCGCGGCTCCGACTATGTGATTCGCATGGGCGGGGACGAGTTTCTGGTAGTGCTGGCGGACACCACGCTGCAAGGCGGCGATGCCGTGAAGCACCGTACGAACGACCGGGTCGATCGATGGAACCAGAGCACTCCGCTGAGCGGCTATGAATTGGGGCTCAGCATCGGCCTCGAGGAGTTCGACGGCACCCGCACTTTCGACGAAGTCCTGGCCGGCGCCGACGCCAAAATGTATGCCGAGAAACAGGCCCACCGGGAAGCGCAGGGGAAGTGATTCCGTCCACACGCATCCGGCGTCCGAGCCGCGTTGTTTGCACCGATTCCCGGCGTGATCCGCTCGAACCGGGTTAGCCGGAAAAACTTTCGCTCGCCCGCCAATTCCCCGCCATGCCGAACCCAGAACCATCCGACGCAACTTCCTTCCGGGAGTTTGAACATCGCGGCTGGCTGAGCGTAGCCTCGCGCTATCACGACTATTTCTCTCGCCTGACGACACAATCCATCCCGTCCCTGCTCCAGGCCGTGATGGACGACACACCCGGGGCGGATGCGACGCGCGTGGTGCGTTTGCTCGACATCGCCACGGGGCCGGGTTACGCAGCCGGGGCCGCTGCCGGGCGCGGAGCTTGGGTCGTGGGCGTGGATTTCTCAGCTACCATGGCCCGCATGGCAACCCGCCATTATCCCGCCGTTCAGTTTACCGTTGGGGACGGCGAGCAATTGCCTTTTGCCGCGGATCGGTTCGATGCCGCGGTCACCAATTTCGGATTGTTGCACTTGGCCAGGCCCGAACGGGCTCTTGCGGAAGCGCACCGCGTTTTGCGGTCCGGAGGACGCGTGGGCTTCACGGTTTGGGCACCGCCCGAGGAATCGGTGGGATTCGGAATCATTCTCCGCGCCATTGAGGCTCACGGAAATCCCGCCGCTTCTCTGCCCGCCGGCCCTCCTTTTTTCCGCTTCTCCGATCCCGGCGAATGCCGGCGAGTTCTGCTGGAGGCCGGGTTCCAATCCCCCCGAATCGACCGCATACCGCAGTTCTGGCGTCTGCGCTCCCCGGAGGAATTCTTCGAGGCCATGGAATCCGCAACGGTAAGAACGCAGGGCCTGCTGCGCGCTCAAACATCCGAGTCGCTCGAAGCCATCCGTCTCTTCGTGCGAGACGCTGCCAGGGAGTACGAGAAAGAGGGTGGGATTGAATTGCCGATGCCAGCCGTGCTCGCTTCGGCCGTGAAACCGTAGAAGAACGAACCGGAGCACAGCAAAGCCGCAACGAAATTTACCATAGAGAACACAGAGGCCACAGAGAAATTTTGTTTCAGGAAAGGAGCCTGCTTTTCTCTGTGTTCTCCGCGTCCTCTGCGGTAAAAAATCCTCGCGCGGCGCTCACATCGGCAGCAGCCCCTCGGTACGGAAGTTTGAGTCTCTGACGTCGATGAAGTCCTCGATGCGCTGAAACTTTTCCCGCCCCAGCAGCTTTTCGATCTCCTGTTTGGTTTTGAAATTCGCGCGCTTGCGAAATTCCTCGATCTTCCGCGCGTCGCCCGGCTCGATCCCCGGCAGACGCTGCATCGCCCCCAGCGACGCCGTATTTACGTTCAACGGCAACTGGTCGATGGGGTTCTTCGGTCCAAAGGCTTCCGACAGGTAGGATGAGAGAATGTCAATCTCATCCTTCTCGATTGGGCCGCCGATGCAGGCGCACAATTCGCCCCCGGTCATGCGCGCCACGTTCATTCCCTCCAGCGCATCTCTCCAGCCCTGCCGGCTGCGCCGTTGCAGCGCCAATACGCCCGCCGTATGACACCCGTTGCACAACGACACGGCGTATTCCTTCCCAGGACCCGGCGGCAGCAAAGGAGTCCAATCCGTCGGTCCCGCCTCGCGATTTTCCACCTTCGCCGCGCTCTCTCCCGCCAGCACGGCCGCGGCCGGCAGCACTACCAGCGGCAGGAGAACCAGTGGAAACAGCTTCCAATTGTTGTGTTGTGGCATCGTCATCAACCTCTTTATGGCGCCGCTTCTCGTTCGCCGGAATCCAGCGCGAAACGCCCGAGGCTGCGATTGAAACACCCCAAGCGAGCCATTGTCAAGTAGAGCGCCAAGTAGGGGTGCAATTAGAAGAGGGAGTCATCAGAGCCAGATTTTTTCAGCCCCGGATGGGGCGGCAGATACTAGCCCACGGCGTGAGCCGTGGGACCGGTGACCCCAAAATGGACCAAGCCCCGGAGGGGCGACAGATTGCCTCTTGATTTTCTGTCGCCCCTCCGGGGCTTATCGCCTCCTCCGCGGTAAAACCATGGCTCACGCCATAATGCCCCCGGTATCCGGGGGACCCCCGAGGCTAGTATCTGTCGCTCCTCCGGAGCTGAAGAGCGGAGTTCATCCGACTCCCACTTTCAACTGCACCCGCCAAATTGCCGCGAAAGCGGCGCCGGTTCCCGATTACTTATTAACCGTGAAGAGCGGCGTATCGCCGGCCGTTCCCCAAGGAATGACAATAAGGCTGTTGGGGCTGGAACTCGGGACAACATACCAATTCCCCTCGGAGGGCCGCCAGACCGCCATATCCGTTTTCCCGTCGCCGTCGTAATCGCCAGGGACGGGAACGTCGCCGGCGGCTCCCCACTGGCGCGTGAGGGGCGCATTCGGATTGGGATTGGTGCTGCGGAGGATGAACCAAGTTCCCGTGGAAGGCCGCCACACCCCGAAATCCGCCTTGCCATCGCCGTCATAATCGCCGGGGACGGGGATGTCTCCCTGGGTTCCCCATTGCAATGCGAGCGGCGTATTGTTGTCGGCGCCGGAACTGCGGATGATGAACCAGACGCCGACCGAGGGCCGCCATACGGCGATGTCGGCTCGCCCGTCGCCGTCATAATCGCCGGGGACCGGAATATCGCCCACGGTGCCCCATTGACTTGTGCCGGAGGCAAAGGGCGTGCCGCTGAAAACGATATACCAGTTCCCTTCCGAGGGTCGCCAGACCGCGATATCGGTCCTGCCGTCGCCGTCATAATCGCCCGGAACGGGAATATCGCCGGGTGCTCCCCATTGACCCGTGATGGGCAAACTGGGATCCGGGACCGCGCGGCGGAGGATATACCACGTCCCGTTCGAAGGCCGCCAAATGGCGAAGTCCGATTTCCGGTCGCCATCGTAATCGCCGGGGACGGGAATATCGCCCGTAGCGCCCCATTGCACCGTGGTGGGCAGGAAAAGGTTGCTGCTCGAGACGACGTACCAAGTCCCATCGGACGGCCGCCAGACGGTGAGGTCCACGCCGGGAGCGATGCCTCCGCCAGACGGGGATTGAATGACAAAGTTCGCTGCATTGGAACTACCGCCGCCAGGGCTGGGATTCACCACCGTCACTCGCGCCGTTCCAGTAGACGCCACATCGGCGGCCGAGATTGCGGCGGACAACTGCGTGCTGGAGTTGACCGTCGTGGGCCGGTCGCTCCCATTCCACTGCACCACGGAATCGGAGATGAACCGCGATCCCGTCACCGTCAGAGTAAATCCCGCGGCCCCGGCGAAGGCCAATGACGGAGTGAGTGCGCTGATGGCCGGCACCGGATTGAGCGGCGGGGCTGGGGTAATCGTAAAAGTGAAGGCGTTGGAAAATCCGCCACCGGGAGACGTATTGAACACCGATACTTGGGCCGTTCCCGCCCTGGCAATATCCGCTGGTGGGATAGTAACGGTCAACAGTGTGGTGCTGACGAAAGCTGTAGCCCGCCCTACTCCATTCCACAACACAAGGGACGAAGAGATGAAGTTCGAGCCGTTGACGTTTATCGTTACGCCGGCTCCCCCGGCGACCGCCGAAGCCGGGAAGAGCACGCTCACGGCAGGAACGGGATTCCCTGCCACCGCGCTGATCGTAAAGCCGGCCGCGTTGGAAATCCCGCCTCCCGGCGACGGATTGAACACCGTAACCCGGGCCGTTCCCGCAGTGGCAATGTCCGCCGCCGCAATCGAAGCCGTCAACTGCGTGCTGCTGACAAACGTGGTGGTCCGGTTGCTTCCGTTCCACTGCACCACGGCTCCGGTGACAAAATTCGAGCCGCTGACGGACAACCCGAATGCCGCGCCACCTGCAAGCGCGTTGTTGGGAGAAATAAAGCTGATAGCCGGAACGGGATTGGTCACAACCGTTGGAGGGTAGCTGAGCGCATTGGACACCCCGCCGCCGGGAGCCGGATTGAACACCGTGACCTGGGCGGTTCCGCCTTGAACGTCCGCCGCGGTCAGTGTGGCCGTCAGTTGCGTGGTGCTAATGAAGGTCGTAGACCGGCTGCTGCCATTCCACTGTACAACGGACCCGCTGACAAAGTTGGAGCCGTTGACGGTCATCTGATACCCAATTCCACCCACCAGCGGGGTCGGAGTCGAGAGCGACGTGAGAATGGGAACCGGATTCGTTCCCGGCGCGTTAATCGAAAACGAGAGCGGAGAGGAAACCCCGCCGCCGGGACCAGGATTGAAAACCGAAACTTGGGCCGTCCCCGTCGTAGCAATGTCCGAAGCCGCAATGGACGCCGCCAACTGCGTGCTGCTCACAAAGATCGTACTCCGGTTGCTCCCGTTCCACTGCACAGTCGCCCCGGAAATAAAATTCGATCCGACTACCGTCAGAGTAAAAGCCGCGCCACCGGCGGCGGCGCTGGGAGGACTGAGCGCGCTGACGGCCGGCACGGGATTCGAAAGCTGGGTATTGTCCGAGATTTTCGCAACGAAAGCATCTTGCACACCGCCGCCGTACGCCGACCGGAAGGCATTCGCTGTGGGGAAGTTGGTGGAACCGGTGGACCCCGTCATGTAAGCATTGCCGGAAGGGTCCACGGCAATTCCAGAACCCCCGTCACTGCCGCTGCCGCCAAGGTAGGTGGAGTATACCAGCGCCGACCCAACAGCGTTGAGCTTCATCACAAAAGCATCGTTGGAACCGCTGAGAACTGCCTGGATAGCATTCGCTGTTGGGAAATTGGTGGAAGATGTCGGCCCCGTCACGTAGGCGCTGCCGGAGGAGTCCACCGCAACTCCGCTTCCCTGGTCAACACCGCTCCCACCGAGGTAGGTGGAGTATACCGGCGTCGAGCCAGCAGCATTGAACTCCGTCACAAAACCGTCGCCGCCACCACCATACCTTGCCTGGAAAGCATTCGCTGTGGGGAAATCCGTGGATTCGGTATACCCCGTCACGCAGGCGTTGCCGAAGGAGTCCACCGCAATTCCTTCGCTGATGTCCTGGCCGCTACCACCCAGGTAGGTGGAGTATACCAGCGCTGATCCCGAGGCATTGAACTTCGTGACGAAAACATCGCCCAAACCGCCGCCATTCCTCGCCTGGAAAGAATTCGCAGTGGGGAAATCGGTGGATCGGGTCCAGCCTGTCACGAACGCGTTGCCGGAGGAGTCCACCGCTATGCCTTGGCCCCGATCACCGCTGCTGCCGCCGAGGTAGGTGGAGTACACCAGTGCCGATCCTGCGGCGTTGAACTTCGTCACGAAAGCTTTGCCTGCACCGAACGATGCCTGAAAAGCGTTCGCCGTCGGGAAATCGGTGGAAAGAGTTTCCCCAGTGACGTAGGCGTTGCCGGAGGAGTCTACCGCAATTCCGGTACCGTAGTCCTGGCCATTGCCGCCGAGGTAGGTGGAGTATACCAGCGCCGAGCCAGCGGCATTGAGCTTCGCTACGAAGGCGTCGGTGTTAGCGCCGCCAAACCTCGTCTGGATTGCATTCGCTGTGGGGAAATTGGTGGAGGAGGTTTCCCCCGTCACGTAGGCGTTGCCGGAGGAGTCCACGGCAATTCCTTGACCGAAGTCAAAGGCGCTGCCCCCGAGGTACGTGGAGTAAATCAGCGCAGAGCCGGAGACATTGAGCTTCGTCACGAAAGCATCATATCCACCGCCATTCGCAATTCGGAAAGGATTCGCTGGGGGAAAGTTGGTGGAAAGGGTTTGCCCCGTCACATACGCGTTCCCGGAGGAGTCCACCGCAATTCCGTAACCCACATCAATATCATTGCCGCCAAGGTAAGTGGCGTAGACCAACACCGGATCGACGACCAGCGGTTTGGTTTTGTCGTAGGCGGCGAGCGAGAAACGAATGTCGTTGTTTGCTTGGAAAACGTAACCGCCGGAAACCGGGCGGCGCTCGCCGTTCACTTCCTGATAGACCACCGGCTTGCGGAGGCGAATCTCGTCTCCGCCGACGCGTGCGATCAGATCGCCTTGGGCGTCGATTCGCAGGGGGACCGCTCCATCACTGTCGCGGCTCGGATTCGAAACGGCGAAGGAGAGACGGATGGATTGCGGATCGGCTCCCGGAGCGACGACAAAATCGTATTCCAGTTGCCGCTGGTTGCCGTAATAAACCAGATCGATCCCCGGATAAACCTCCGCGTACTTGACCTTGGCGTAAGTGGGAACGTTAGTCCGCCACTTCGCCGGGTCGTTGCCGAGGAAGTAGTTGCTCTTTCCGGGCAGTTCGTCCACTCCCGCGACTTGCGCCGACGGATTCGCTCCGGCGAGCTTCATGCGGAGGACGGCTGATTCCGGCGCCTGATCCGAGCCGCGCGCGGCAGCAAGCGGGCCGGGTTTGTTCTGCAATCGAGCGGGGGCAACCGCTCCCTTTCGGTCGCGGCTCGGTTTCAAGCTCAGCACCGCCTCGTTCGCGGTCAGGAACAGGCTGTAGCCGCTGCCACGGGAAAGGAATTTTACTTCGGAGCCGGTCTGTCCCTGGTTGGCCTCGAAGCTCAGCGGGAGTTTGCCATAGGCTTCGACGAGCTTCGCTTGCGATGCTCCCGGTATCGGCGCGCGCCGCTGATGCGCAACCAGCGAGGTGTTGCCTTGCAAAATCAAAGTGGAGAGAGCCACCAGACAAACGGAGAGCAGCACGAATGAGCGTTTCCGCATAATTCCTCCCAAACAGCCAGAACTCGGGCCTTGGGGTGCTCTCCCAGTTTTTCTATTGTGCTCTCAATGGGTGCACTCCGCAACAAGAGAATTGCCGGAGGGTGCAATTAGAAGTGGGAGTCACCCCCGACAGAAAAAGCAGATCCTTCCTCCCGTTGGTCGCCAGGATGACATTGTCCTGAAATATTAAAGGACGATGTCATCCCGAGGAGTCTTCGACGAGGGATCTGCTTTTCATTTGAGGTAGCTGACTCTCACTTCTAATTGCACCCATTGCCGGATGGGGTGCGCCATAATAGCGACAGTGGGCTGGTTCCGGCCAGGCCTTCCGGCCTATCGTCTTTGAAGGGTACAGGCTAGAAAGCCCGCACCTACCGCTCATTTACTATCTTCGCGATTGAGGATATATTCGAGAAAGGAGAGGTATCTCTCAATGATCTTAGACGATCACCCCCCTAACAATTGGCCGGAGCCGCGATGCTGCGCGGCGCCCCATTGTTTGGAACGGTAACTGCACTATAACTTCCGTGCAGTTGTGGCCGCAGTTGTCGCCGTTATAACAGCGGACTCGCAGAGCACACTTGGAGGGCACACCTTATGATACTTCCTATTCAAATCACATTTCGCAATCTGGAGCCATCCGAAACCGTGGAAAAATGGATTCGCGAGGAAGCCGCGAAGCTCGACGAATTCTATAACCGGATCATGGGCTGCCGCGTGGTGGTGGAGATTCCCAGCCGCCGCCGCAAGTGGGGCGGGCTATATCATGTCCGGATCGATCTGACGGTGCCGGGCGCCGAGCTGGTGGTGAAGCGGCAGCCGAGCCTCCATAGCTCCATTCGCCAGAAAGGCGAAGCCAAGATCGCCAAACACTCGGAGGTGCAAACGCCACACCGGGAGCTTCGCCAGGCCATCAATGACGCCTTCAAAGACATGGGGCGGCAACTCCAGGATTTTGCCCACCGCCATCGGCGCGCCGTTAAGACGCATGAGCCCGTGTCGCGAGCGCGAATCAGCAAACTCCTTCCGGCTGAAAATTATGGATTCCTGGAGGCGCCGGGAGGTCGAGAGATTTACTTCCACAAAAATAGCGTTCTCAATGGAGGATTTGACCAACTGAAGATCGGCTCTCTCGTCACCTTCTCCGAAGAGGAGGGTGAAAAGGGTCCCCAGGCCAGCACGGTCAAACCCGTTCGCAAGCGCAGCCCCCGCAGTCCGGAAGAAAAATCCGTTCTGAAACCGGCTGCGGCCCGGCTTGGTTCTTAATGCGTTTTGCCCAGTTCGAAGAAGACTGGAAAAGACCGGAAACATTTTCCGGTCTTTGACGAATCCGTGAGAGATTTTCCTCAACTTCGGGGAAATTCGCGCTCTTGCATGACACCGATAAGGCCGTCACACTATGAAAATTCTGCTCGCTATCGATAATTCCGAATATTCCGAAGCGGCGCTCGGAACGGTCCTGGCGCAGAACCGGCCGCCGGAAACCGAAGTGCGCGTGCTGCACGTAATGGAGCCGATCGAGTTCTTTTTCTCGCAATGGGCGGAGGGAAATTCGCCGGGCGTTTATCCGCCCCAACCCGTGGAGCTGGAAGAGGTGCGCCGCACACGGTTGAAACTAGCCCAGGGAATTGTTACCGCGGCGGTCGAGCGCCTGCAAGACGCCGGTTTCCGGGCCCAGAGCTCCGTCTGCGAAGGCGATCCCAGGGCGGAAATTATCGACCGGGCCGCCGAGTGGCGCGCCGACCTGATTGTCGTCGGCTCACATGGGCGAAAGGGCTTGACTCGATTTCTGCTGGGGAGCGTATCGGAGTACGTCGCTCGCCACGCGCCGTGTTCGGTGGAAATTGTCCGGTTGCCATCCCGCGTCGCGCACCCTGGCTCGTGATCGTCCTTCTTTGGCGGGCCGCGATGTTGTCTTCTCGTTCCGGTATCATCCGTTCCAGTGAGTCCGCAATGGGGAACGAAGCGGGTGTGCCTTTCGGTGTCTTCAAGTGCCGGAGTCGGGGAAGTATTGCACGATGAGAATCGAGCGCACTCCCTTGCGTCAATCCGTAAAATCCATTCGCCCAACCCTGCCGCTGGTGCTGCTCGCGCTCCTCGGTTGCAGTTATGGAGCCGAGACGAGGCGGGCCGCGCAGGCCAGCGAAGCTTCGCCTGCGGCGGCGGTTGCTCAGCGCCTTTCCCCGGAAGGCGAGGCAACGTTGCGCGCGCTCGTCGGGGACGGGAAATTGCCGGAGCTTCGCTGGCCCGATTTTGCGGACTATCGCGCCGAGGTCGGGGATTTTTATCAGGCGGCCGGATATTCGCTCGCCTGGATTAGGGAATCGAGGCCAAGCGAACAGGCTCGCGAGCTTATTGGCGTTCTTCAGAGCGCCGCCACTAAGGGTTTGCGGGCCGAAGATTACGACGGACCGCAGTGGGAAGAGCGTCTTCAATCGGCCGGCCTATCGCGCGCGGGTTCAAAGTCCGTCGCTTCCGAGAACGATTTCGTTCGCTTCGACCTCGCTCTGACCGTCTGCATCATGCGTTACATTACGCACCTCCACGGAGGACGGGTCAATCCGCACGAGCTCCATTTCGGACTCGACCTCAGTCTCGAACATAACCGCAACCAATATGATATTTCCGAGTTCTTGCGGGAGCGGCTCGTAAGTTCATCCGACGTTATAGCCGCGCTCGACCAAGTGCAGCCGCCTTTTCCGGCCTATCGCCGCACCTTGAGCGCGCTGGACACCTACCGGAAACTGGTGAGCGACGCAGCCTACGACAGCGGGGCTCCTCTTCCCATCCCCGCCAAAGCCGTCAAGCCCGGCAATCCGTATCCGGGTGTTTCTCATTTGGCCCGTTTGCTTCAAACCCTGGGGGATCTACCTGGTGGAGTGCCAGAGGGGGACGAAACAATTTACCAAGGTACGCTCGTCCAAGCCGTGAAACGCTTTCAGCGCCGCCACGGACTTGAACCGGACGGCCAACTCGGACGGCAAACCTGGAACGCATTGAATACTCCGCTGAGCAGGCGCGTGACGCAGCTCGAACTGGCGCTGGAGCGATGGCGATGGCTTCCCCACGAATTCGAGCGGCCGCCGATCGTCGTCAACATCCCCGAGTTCGGGCTCCATGCCTATAACGACCGGCTCGATTGGGATCTCTCGATGAAAGTGGTTGTGGGCAAGGCCTATCGCCACAAAACACCGGTCTTTGCGAGCTATATGAAGTACGTGATCTTCCGTCCACCCTGGAACGTCCCACGGAGCATCCAGCGCCAGGAACTAGTGCCGGAAGCGATGAAGAATCCGAAATACTTTCTGGAAAAGGATTTTGAAATCGTCGACACTCACGGCAACGTTGCGAGCGAGGGCGAGATCGATCCGGAGATTCTCAAGCAATTGCGCTCGGGGAAGCTCGCACTGCGCCAAAGGCCCGGCCCCAAAAATTCCCTGGGCCTGATCAAGTTCGTATTTCCGAACGATCACGACGTCTACATGCACGACACGCCTGCCACCGTGCTTTTTTCAAAAGCCCGGCGCGATTTCAGCCATGGCTGCATCCGCGTGGAGGATCCCGTGGCGCTCGCCGAGTGGGTTCTGAGGGACCAGCCCGAATGGACGAGCGAACAAATCCGCGCCGCAATGAACGGCGGTCAGACCGTCCGGGTGAGTCTCGTCACGCCGATTCCGGTGCTGATACTCTACTCAACGGCCGTGGTGATGGAAGACGGAGAAATTCGTTTCTTCGAGGATATCTACGGGCACGATGCCGCGCTCGAACGGGCGCTTGCCGCGCCGCACATCACCGCGGCCGCGAGTGCGGTGCTGCAGCGCCCGTAGTCCTTTGGAATTTGAAAAGGCCTCCAGCGCGTGGAAGCATTGGTTGCCGTGCGGCGATCAATCCAGTCCCGGCACGAGCTTCTGGTACTGGCGGAATCGCGTCAGCTCCCACCGGCGCGGGTGATGCAGATGCTCGACCACGAGTGGCATTCCATTCTCCGCCGTCCAGATCGCGAACGTGTCATCGAGCTCGAACTTCAGGGCGTCGATCTGTTTCCGCAAAATCATGATGCGTTCGCGTCCTACGAAGTGAACCTTCTTTTTTTCGGTGCGGTCGGCCACGATTTTGACATGATTCGGATCGCCGTCGTCGGCGGCCCACACCTTCAGATAGACGAGCGGGACCGTGCGGCTCTGCTTGGGGTCGCGGGGCGCGCTCAAGACCATGCTGGCGAACGAAAACGGAAGGTCGAATGCCGAGTCTTCATCTACGGAATTCACCGAGATTTCGAATAGGTACGGCTCTGGCAACACGATGTTCCCGCCGCCTTGCTTGTTGTGGATCGAATTATCGCACTGCAAGCGTTGGGTGTCTGCCAGTGGATGGAGATGGCATTCGTATGAGCCTTCGAGGGGCGGGTCCCACGGGACGGGGAACACTTTGAATCCCTCGATGCGGAACCCGTCCGAGAGATAAAGAACCTCTTGAGCCAGCGACTGTTGCGGCCGGCCTTGCAGGTGCATCTCCGTCTCCAGATCATAACCTTTCGCCGTCTTCCAGAGAACCCACTCGTCAAAGTGACCGCGAATCTCTCCCTCGCGGCCGACGGATATATAGCTGAAGCCGCCTTCGGCAGCCTTGGTGCGAGTTTCCTGCGCGAACGCCGCCGTCAGAGGAAGGACACAGAGTGCGACTGCGAGAAAGCGCTGCCTGCCACTGCTCATTTCCGCTCGGTCCCCCTTCGACCTCATCGAACGCAGATCTATCGACAGTTTGCCATGAAGATGGCATGCGACAGTTTGTCACGAAGATGGCATGAATTGCGATTAATTTTGATTCGGGATACCAGCACCGCGCTACCAGCGGCGAACTCTGCCCACATCTACATGCACGAAGGCCGATTGGGGGTAATATCCGACCCCGCCTCGTTGCAGGGCTAGCGCGGCATTCCGCAATGCAAAGGTGCGGACCTGGGGTACGCGGATGTCGATGGCTTCGGCCTTCACGTGCAAGCTATTCTTGGCAACGCCCGTGGTGTGGGTTCGGAGATATTCGTTACTTTGGGGAGAGCGGTAGCCGCAGACGATCTCGATTTCCGCATTCGGCCGTCCCAGCGAAACGGTGAGGTCCTCGAGCAGATCGAAGATCCGCGGGTCGTACCGGCGAACGGCCCCGGTGCGGTGGTCGCGAAGGAAGTGATCGAGCTGGGCGAGCGCATCCGGGAGGTAGGCATCTCCCCGCCGGTATACGATATCAATCCGCTCGTTGGTGTGGGAGTGAAAGAGCCGCAGCCTCAATTCCGGAACGGCTTCCGGCATCGTCTCGCTAGCGTTCAGGGTTGCGGTCCGCGCCGTGTTGGCTGGCGATGCCAGCGCGGAAAAAATCAGAAGTACCGCGCAGAGGATGCGGCTCCTCTTGAAACTGATTCCCGATAACGTCATGAATGGAAAACTGTCCTTCCCGATGAAGTTCCTGGCGGAGGTAATATCGCAACGCCGCGGAGAGACGCCAACTTTGATTATCTCAGAAGAATCCGGATTCCGCCACTAGCAAAGCATCAAGACTCTTTCGGTGCAATCCTCGGAATCACGGGCTCGGTGGCAACACGAGAGCGACAGGCTGGTTATGAAGAGTTACGATTCGCCGCAGTCCAGCCTTTATTCGCTGTCGGGAACTTGCTCGAGCTCTGCAAGCCACGCCGCCGCCACGGCATCGCTCGGCGCGCGATAGTCGCCGCGGGGCGAGAGCGATCCGCCCGAGCCGACCTTGGGGGCGTTGGGAAGGCAGCTTCGCTTGTATTGGCTGTACTCGAAAAATCGTTTCAGAAAAATTTCGAGCCAGTGCTTGATCTCGCCGATGGAATATTGGTGACGCTTTCCCGGCGGGAGATCGGGCCAAGCGCCTTCGTTGCGGTCGCGCCACGCCGACCATGCCAGGAAGGCGACCTTCGCAGGCGAGTATCCGAAGCGAAGCGTGTAATAAAGATGGAAGTCCTGCAACTCGTAGGGACCCACAGCGTCCTCGGAGCATTGAATCGCTTGAGCGCCTGTTTCCGCCGGCACCAGCTCCGGGCTGATGACGGTCTCCAGTATCTGGCCGAGTACTTCACAGGCCTCCGCTCCAAGATGATGCGTTTCAATCACCCAGCGGATCAGGTATTGGATCAAGGTTTTCGGAACGCTGGCGTTGACGTGATAGTGGGCCATGTGATCGCCGATGCCATAGGTGCACCAGCCGAGCGCCAGCTCGCTCAGGTCGCTGGTGCCCACCACCAGTCCGCCGTTGCGGTTCGCGAGGCGAAACAGATGGCTGCTCCGCTCGCCCGCCTGTACGTTCTCGAACGTGATGTCGAAAACCTGCTGCCCGTGGGCAAACGGGTGACCGATGTCTTTCAACATCTGCATGCAGCTTGGTTTGATATCGACTTCGTGGGCCTGGCAGCCGACCGCGGCCATCAGACGCCGCGCCTGATCGAGCGTCCGCTCGCTGGTCGCAAATCCGGGCATGGTATATCCCAGGATATTTTGGCGCGGCAGTCCCATCACGTCCATCGCGCGGGCGCAGACGATCAGCGCCTGGGTCGAGTCGAGCCCGCCGGAGACTCCGATGACGACTTTGTCCACCTTCGCCGCCCGAAGCCGCTTTACCAGCCCCTGAACCTGGATCTCGTAAATTTCGTGGCAACGCTCGTTGCGCGCAGCCGGATCGTTTGGAACAAAAGGAAAGCGTTCCGCGGCGCGATCAAGCAACAGCCGTTGCGTGGCCGGAAGCCGAGCCGGGAAGCGGATGGTGCGGAAGCCGGCGAGAGCCTCGCGGTGAGTGCGCGCCGCTTCGCCAAAGCTGTTTTGCCGCATGCGGTCCTGGGACAGGCGGTCGAGGTCGATGTCGCCGGTCACAAGCTGCGAGCCGTAATGGAACCGTTCGGTCTCGACCAGCCGCGTGGCGTTTTCATAGATCATGCCGTGGCCGTCCCAGGCCAGATCCGTCGTCGACTCGCCGCAGCCGGCCGCGCAATAGACGTATGCAGCCAGGCACCGCCCCGACTGCTCCGCGACCAGCAGTCGCCGGTAATCCCCTTTGCCGACGGTCGCGTTCGATGCCGATAGATTCACCAGAACCGTGGCCCCGGCCAGCGCCGCGTAAGATGACGGCGGAATGGGCACCCATAGGTCTTCGCAGATCTCCACGAAGAACACGAAGAGCGGCTGGGCTTCCGACTGAAACAGCAGCCGTGTTCCGAACGGAACGTCGCGCTGGCCGAGGAGTTCGACGCTCTCGCATCGCGCGTCGGAGGCCGCGTGAAACTGGCGCAGCTCGTAAAATTCGCGGTAATTCGGCAGGTAGCTCTTAGGAATGACTCCCAAAATCCGCCCGCGGCCGACTACCGCAGCGCAGTTGAAGAGGAGGTTATCGACGCGCAGCGGCAGGCCCACAACGGCGATCAAGGGAATCTCGCGCGAGGCTTCCAGCACCTTCGCGAGCGCCTCGCGGCTTTGATCGAGTAGCGCCTGCTGGTGAAACAGGTCTTCGCAGGAGTAGGCCGAAAGGCCCAGCTCCGGAAAGACCGCCAGCAGCGCCTTGCGCTCTACCGCCTGTTGCATCAGCGCGATGGTCTGACCGGCGTTGAACGCGGGATCGGCCACGCGCACCTCTGGAATCGCCACCGCCACGCGCACAAAATTGTGGCGGTAGAGGTTGAAAAAGCCGCTGCTGTTCTTACGTTCCATCGGCCGCTTGGTGCTTCTCCTTGGAATGCTTCGTTGACGACGCCGTTCGAGCCGCGCTCTCTCTAAGATCGGCTAAAGATCACAGGGTAGCATATTCGGCGCATTGCGTTATACTCGACTCGTTCACGAAACACAACTATATTCGAAGTTGGCCACTGAGACTTTCCGTATATCAATCGCATGGAACTTCGGCATCTCCGATATTTTCTGGCCGTCGCCGAGGAGTTGCACTTCGGCCGGGCGGCCAAGCGCGTCCACATCAGCCAGCCTCCGCTGAGCCAACAGATTCGCCAGCTCGAGGAGGATTTGCGCGTCAAGCTCTTCTATCGAACGCGGCGCAAGGTGGAGCTGACTGACGCCGGACGTGCGTTTGCCGGAGAAGCGCGTTTGATTCTCCAACAGGTCGAGCGGGCCGCGGGGCTCGCCTCGGAGGCCAACCGCGGCAAGACGCGCCAGCTCGTCGTGGGATGCTCTCCCGCCAACGACAGCGTGGTTCTCAAAATCCTCAAGGCATTTTCGAAACGGCATCCTAAAGTTCATATCTTAATTCGAAGCTTTCCGACGCCCCGGCAGGCCGAAGCGCTCCGGAACGGACGCATCGATGTCGGATTCCTGACCTTGCCGCTCGATATGGAAGGGCTGGTGGTTGAGACCATTCTGAAGGAACGCCTCGTGGTGGCGATGCCCAAGAGCCATCCTCTGGCGCGCCGCAGACGCATTCCGCTGCGCGCCCTGGCCAACGACACGCAGATTCTTTTCCCGCTCGAACGGATGGCTTCGGGACGCTACGAACTGATCGCCCGGTTGTGCCGCGACGCCGGCTTCAGCCTCCATACCGTTCACGAGGTGGACAACGTTCACACCATGCTGGAACTCATCAGCGCGGGATTCGGCGTCTCTCTGATGCGCTCCTCCGTGCAGGCGATTCCTCAAAAAGGCGTGGTCTTCCGTGAACTTCTGCATTCGCCGGAAGTCGAAACCGGTATCGCCTACCGGCGCGGAAATCGGTCGAGCGACATTCCCCTCTTCATACAGGTTGCCAAGGAAGTAGCCTCGCCATAGCTCTACACGCGATCGCTGGGGAGCCGTCTCGGGAGCGCTCTGACGGAAGGCGGAACACGTGCCGGCGTGCTATATTGGAATTGCGATTCTCAACCTGCAATTCGAAATTTTCACGGAAGAAAGGAATCCCCCATGCCAGATGCAATCCCGGAGAAGTTTTTGGACCTTTTCAGCAAGCGCGCCTTTGCGAATCTCGCCACGCTGATGCCGGACGGGCAGCCGCAAGTGACGCCGGTCTGGTGCGATCTGGAGGGAAATTACGTGCGGATCAATTCGGCTCGCGGCAGGCAGAAGGACCGCAATATGCGCCGCGACAGCCGCATCGCGATGTCGATCATGGACCCCGACAACCCCTACCGCTATCTCGAACTCCGCGGCAAGATCGTGGACATCACCGAGGAGGGCGCCGACGCCCACATCGACAGCCTGGCCAAGAAATATCTAGGAGTGGACAAATATCCCAACCGCCAGGCCGGCGAAGTTCGCGTCATTTATAAGATCCAGCCCGAGCGCGCGCGGACCATGGGGTAGCGGTGGCGCTACGCGGCGTCCTCCAGAAGCATTCCGATCACTTCCTCCAGGTTGGCATTCAATTCGTCCAGAGTGAGTGCCTGCGTATGAGCGCCGGGGAATCCGGGAACGTAGCCGACGTAAAGGCCGGTATCGGGACACCGTTCCACCACCGCAGTAAACAATTCCATCGCCCGATTGCTCCCCTCTCCCGCCTACTTCGAAATCCCGCCCTCGGTCATCTTGCGCGGATCGAGCAGGCGGTCGAGTTCCTCCGGTTTCAACTGCGTCATCTCGGCCGCGACATCTTTCACGCGGCGATTCTCGGCATATGCCTTCTTGGCGATCTTCGCGCCCATTTCGTAACCGATCACCGGATTCAAAGCCGTCACCAGGATGGGATTTTTGTCGACCAGATCCGCCACGCGAGCCTGATTGGCCTTGAAGCCCAGGATGGCTTTGTCGGCCAGAACCACGGAGGCGCGGGCCAGAAGCGCGATGCTCTGGAGCAGATTGTAGGCGATCACGGGGAGCATCACGTTCAACTGGAAGTTGCCGGCCTGCCCGCCGATGGTGATCGTGGCATCGTTGCCGATCACCTGGGCGCAGACCATGGTGACGGCTTCCGGGATCACGGGATTCACTTTGCCGGGCATGATGCTCGAGCCGGGTTGCAAGTCCGGCAGCGCGATGTCGGAGAGGCCGGCCTGCGGTCCGCTGTTCATCCACCGCAGGTCGTTCGAGATCTTCATCAGTGCCACCGCAACGGTCTTGAGCTGGCCGCTCAGCTCGACGGCGGTGTCCTGGCTGCTGAGCGAGCGGAAAAAGTTCCGGCTGGCCTGGAACGGCAGGCCCGTAAGCGAGGCCAGCTTGGCGGCGATTCGGGAAGCAAACTCCGGGTGAGCGTTCACGCCCGTCCCGACCGCGGTCCCGCCCAACGCCAACTCGCCCAAGCGCGGCAGCGTCGCTTCCAGCCGGTCCATGCCGTCTTCAATCTGGCTCGACCATCCGCTGAGTTCCTGGCTGAATCGCACCGGCAACGCATCCATCAAGTGCGTCCGTCCGGTTTTTACCACCTGGTCCAAGTCGTTCGCCCGGCGATCAATGGTCTTTCGGAGACGCTTCAGGCTTTGCAGCAGGTGGTCGTGCACCTCCAAGCTCGCGCTGACGTGAATCGCAGTCGGGATGACGTCGTTCGACGACTGGCTCATGTTGACGTGGTCGTTGGGGTGCACCTTGCGCCCGAGAATGCGCGTCGCCAGCGTGGCAATCACTTCGTTGGCGTTCATGTTGGTCGAGGTGCCCGAGCCGGTCTGGAAAATGTCCAACGGAAACTCCGCGTCGTGCAGACCGTCCTCCACTTCCTTGGCGGCTTGCTGGATGGCCGCGGCCATCTCCGGCTCCAGCAGCGCCAGGTCCAGATTGGCGGCTGCTGCCGCTCCCTTAATCATTCCCAATGCCCGCAGAAACGAGCGCGGAAAACGCAGCCCGCTGATGGGAAAATTCTCCACCGCCCGCTGCGTCTGTGCGCCGTAAAGGGCGTTCTTCGGCACCTTCACCTCGCCCATGCTGTCTTTTTCGATTCGGAATTCCTCTGACATGTGACTAGTCCTTTATGAAAGAATTTTGAGAATTTGCGTAAAAACCCCAGACTCTGAAATTTACCACCTCTGGAGCACAGTTGGAATCCCCCAATCCTTTGAGGCCGAACCGAGCCGCGACCGGAAGGGAGCGGTAAGCCGGCCCGAGAGGCGCCCGCTCACTACAGCGGCTCTGGTTGTTCCTTCTGCCGCCGCAACCTTGCCACCACCAGACGAATCTCGTGATAGGTGATCTCCGGCGGCAGCGCGTCTTTCAGCGAATTAAGATGCTCCGTACCGAGCCGGGCGCAGGCAACTTCAATGCTCACGCGTTTCTCCAGATCGACCCAGCCGGGCTGGAAATCCACCACTCCCCGTTCCACCAGGTCGGCGACCAACCCAATGACGGTGTTCAACTGACGGCCGCGAATTGTGGCGATCTCCGCGAAGGAGCGTCCCTCGGCGAGCAGCCGGATGGTTTCTTCCGCGGGCTTCGTTTTCTTCTCCGGTGCGGCGGCGGCGCGCGCGCCCGCGCGAAACTTCCCGAGCGCTTCCAGGATCTGCCGCCCGTACGACGCCACTTTCCGCTCGCCGAATCCGTAGACGTGCAGAAGTTCCGGGAGCGAGCGGGGGCGCAGCCGGCAGAGTTCTTCGAGCGACGTGTCGTGCATCACGACGTAAGCGGGAACGCCGCGCTCCTTCGCCATCTCGCGCCGCCACTCGCGAAGATATTCGCGCAGCTCGGAATTGTCTTCCGCGGCAGCGCGTTCCTCCGGCGCTTCCAGTGCGAACGCGCGCGGCGGGATGGCGACGAGCGGCGTGGCCTTTCGGGACCGGGCGGCCTTCGGCGGCTCCGCAGCTTCCATTGCGGAGAGCCACGTCAGTTCGTAGCCGCACACGTCGCAAGCTCCGCAGACGCTCCATTTCGGTTTCTCGCCGAAATGGAGACAGACCTGAAGGTGCCGGCATCTTTGCGATTCGGCGAAGTCCCGGATTTCGTGGTAGCGCTGCCAGGCGCGCTCTTTCTCGTCGGGGTCGGAAATCTGCTCGGTGAAGTATGCGAGCAGAGCAGCGTCACGTTTTTGCCAAAGCAGGACGCAGTCGGCCGCAAGTCCGTCGCGCCCGGCGCGGCCCGCCTCCTGGTAATACTGCTCGATCGATTTCGGGAGCGACAGGTGCAGCACGGCGCGCACGGCGGGTTTGTTGATGCCAAGCCCGAACGCGATGGTGCCCACCAGCACGCGCACTTCGTCCGACATCCATTTCTCCTGATTGCGGCGGCGTGTCGCGGCATCCATCTTGCCGTGATAGGCGACGGAGGGAATCCCACGCTCTTCCAAAAAGTCCACCGTCTGTTCGACCCGGACAATGGTGGGCGCGTAGACGATGACGCTCTTGCCGGCATACTTCCGCAGCGCGGCCAGCAACAGGCCCGGCTGCGCGCTCGCCTGGCACTGCTTCACAACGTATCGCAGATTGGGCCGGTGAAAGCTCGCGATGTATTTGTGCGCGTCGCGAAGCTGGAGCTGATCGACGATATCGTGCCGCACGCGGCGTGTGGCGCTGGCCGTAAAAGCCGCAATGGGCTGCGAGGGAAAACGCTCCCGCAGGCGGCTCAACTGCCGGTACTCGGGACGGAATTCGTGCCCCCATTCCGAGATGCAATGTGCTTCGTCGATCGAGAAGAGTGAAATCGGAATGCGCTGGAGCCACTCCAGAGTTTCCGCGAGCGCCAGCCGCTCGGGCGATAGATAGAGCAGGCGGTACTCGCCTTTCTCCGCGTTGCGCATGACCTGGGACTGCTGCGCGGGAGTCAGAGAGCTATTTAACAAGGCCGATCGAATCCCCATTTGGTCAAGCTGCGCCACCTGATCCTGCATCAGGGCGATGAGCGGCGAGACCACGATCACGGTGTGGCGGGACGAGATGGCCGCCGGCAACTGGTAGCACAGCGATTTCCCTCCCCCCGTCGGCATCACCACGCAGGCGTCATGGCCTTCGAGCAGGCTGCGAACGATGCGCTCCTGCATGGGCAGAAACGAGTCGTATCCCCAGTGCCGGCGCAGCGCGTCGAGAAGCTCCGTACTGGAAATCATGGGAGAAGTATAGACGCGCGGCAAAGCGCCGTCCACTGGTGAGGATGAATTTGCGAAGGAAGTGCGAATCGCAGATGGTCCGTGTCGCTAAAATCTCCAGGGAATCGCCGGTCGCAACGCGAACTCAACGACGGTCGCCCTGCACGAAGCCCCGCAGACGCTCTCGCAACTCCTCGCGGGCGCGGCGAAAGGCATCGAGACGTTCCTCTTCCGGTCCCTGTACAGAAGCTGGATCTGCAATGCTCCAATGGATTCGCGCTGTCTTGGCTGGAAAGATGGGACAGTTCTCGTTGGCGTTATCGCAGACCGTGATCACGGTATCGAATTCCTGGCCATCAAAATCCTCGACCGGCTTGGAACGGTGTGCCGAAATATCGATCCCCAGCTCCCGCATGACGGCAATCGCTTCGGAGCGCACCTGGCTTGGCTTTGTGCCTGCGCTGAAAACTTCATAGCGATCTCCGGCATCGTGCCGGAGCAGCCCTTCCGCCATCTGGCTCCGAGCCGAATTACCCGTGCATAGGATCAGGACTCGTTTCATTTTTGTCAGGAATGCTTCGGTCCGATCTGCTCCATAAATCATCCCTACGGCCGGATGGGCTTGCGAGCGCGTACGAAGGCGCTCATGAACTTCCCGTCCACTTGCGGAGCGATGGCGTCCACGTCGATGCCTTCTCCGCTGAGAAAGGCCCGCGCATCCTCGATCCGGTAAATGCGGGTTGGCTCGATATCGATCTCCTCAAAGCCCGCAGCCGCGAGCTTGGAGCGATATTCCGTGTCTCGCATCGCTCCGGCGATACAGCCCACCCACAGCTCCACGCTGCGCCGGATGTCCGGAGGAACTTCGCCTCGCACGACGACATCGGAAACGGCGAACCGCCCGCCCGGCTTGAGGACGCGAAACGCTTCCCGCAACACCCGGTCCTTATCGGCCGAAAGGTTGATGACGCAGTTGGATATGATAACGTCCACGGAGTTCGCGGGCAGCGGAATGTTTTCGATTTCGCCCTTTAGGAACTCGGCGTTCGCTATCCCGGATTTGCGCTGGTTCTCGCGCGCCAGCGCCAGCATCTCGTCCGTCATGTCCAAGCCGTACGCTTTGCCGGTCGGCCCCACACGCTGGGCGGACAGCAAGACATCGATGCCGCCGCCCGAGCCCAGGTCCAGGACCGTTTCGCCGGAATGCAATTGCGCCAGCGCCGTTGGATTGCCGCAGCCCAACGAAGCGAGCAGGGCCTCTTGCGGAACTTCGCCCGCCTGACTGGAATCGTAGAGGTTCGAGGTAATCGGATCGCAACAACTTACCGAGGCCGGTCCCGCCCCGCAACAGGAGCTGCCGCCGCTTACCACGCGAAGAGCCGCCTGCCCGTAACGCTCCTTCACGATCTCCCTGATAGTTTCGGCGACACCATCGGCGATATTTTCATTGCTCATTTCTTCCCCCTTCTCGAAAATTTTCTTGATGGCGGACCGATCGAAACCAGCCCGCATGGCTCAACCGCTTTGCTGCCGGTGCAGCACTCCGCGTAAAGGAAAGCCAGGATCTCCTGGAGCGTCCCGGTGTCCGCCGTGTGCCACAAAAAAGTTCCCTCGCGGCGCACGCGCACCAATTCCTCGTTTTTCAGCTTGTCGAGATGATGCGAGAGCGTCGAGGCGGGGATGCCGAGTTCCTCCTGGATGTCTCCGGCCACCAGGCCTTGCGGATGAGCCTTCAACAACAGTTGCATGATGCGCAAGCGCGGCTCCGCGCCCATGGCGGCAAACCGGTCCGCGTACCGGATGACCCGCTCGTTATCCGTCCTGCTTCCCATGGTTCGATAATACTAGAACTATAAAATCTGTGCAAGAAAAGTTTTCCGAGGTTGCGAGACGGCGGGAGCTACGGTAGCGGCGGGGACTTTGCTGGAAGCTGCTGCAAAACCTGTTTGAACGTGCCGGATGGACACGGCTTTACCCATGCCGAAAGCGAGTGTTGAAGCAAGCGGCTTCAGCCGCTGAGGACCCAGAACGAACCTCAGGGGCTAAAGCCCACTCCTTAGCATCCTGTGATCGGCACGACTAAAGTCGTGCCCTTACTGGCTCCCAAGAAAGTATTGCAACAAAAACTGAACTCAATGTCCGGCGGTCGTTTGGAGGTCGTATTGCGGCTGGACTGCCTTCGGGCCTTCAAGTTGGATCAAACCCGGAACCGCGCCCACGGCTTTGCTCGGCTCCCAGCCATGAACGCGCCCGCTGACCGACGCCGACATCTGCTGCTCGTCCGAGAGCAGGTCGCGCAGCGTTGTCTTGTTCAGCACCTCGTCCACCACGTTCTGCACCGCGTGCCATAGCGAGCGGATGGAGCAGTCGACCGTGTGCGTGCAGATTTCAACGCTCCCCGGATAGCGCTCGCAAAACTCGGTTTCGAAAAAGCGTCCGCCGAGCGATCCCAGCACTTCCCCGACATTGATGTTTTCGGCCGGTCGCGCCAGCGCATAGCCGCCCGTCTGGCCGCGGGTGCTCCGGACGAATCCGCCCCGCCGCAGCAGGCGCATGAGTTTTGCCACGTAGGGAATGGAGAGGCCATCGGCCGAGGCGATCTCGGGGATGGTCAGGCTTCCATCTTTGCCTTGTCGCCCGATCTGCAACAGGCAGCGCAGTCCGTACTCTTCCTGAGCGGTGAATTTCATGGCGGACTCCTTACAACATGCCAAGCTTGAGCTTGGCCGCGTCGGACATTTTGCTCATGCTCCAGGGCGGCTCCCAGACCAGCTCCACGTTCACGGCGGTGACGCCCGAAATGGCCTTCACTACAGATTCAACGCTTCCCGGCAGACTCATGGCCTCGGGACAGCTCGGCGCGGTGAGCGTCATCTTGATCTTCACGTCGCCAGGAGGCTCGATCTTGAGGTCGTAGATCAGACCCAGCTCGTAAATGCTGACCGGGATCTCGGGATCGTAGACCGTCTTCAGCGCGTCCTCAATCTGACTCAGGAGCGCGGAGCTTTCCGGCGGCGCGCTCATTGCGGGACTCGGTTGGTTGTTCTCAGGCATGGTGTTCTTCTCACTCCGTTGAAACCACTTCATCGGCTCCTCGTAGCGCGCTGCGGAAAGTATGCCAGGCGAGCGTCGCGCACTTCACCCGCAAGGGAAATTCGGAGACGCCGGAAAAAACCGCAAGCTTCCCCAACTGCCCGGCGGCCTCGTCGCTGGTCCCGGAATCCGTTCCGGTGACCAGCTTATGGAAGACCTCAAACAACGTCTCGGCTTCCTGCTGAGTCTTGCCCTTGAATTTTTCCGTCAGCATGGAGGCCGATGCCGTCGAGATGGCGCAGCCGGAGCCTTCAAACCGAATGTCCTCGACGCGGTCGTCTTTCATCTTGAGATAGACGGTCACTTTGTCGCCGCAGAGCGGATTGTATCCGGTGGCGTGGCGGTTCGCGCCCTCCAGCTTCCCGAAATTACGGGGCCGTTTGCTGTGGTCCAGGATCAATTCTTGATATAGTTCGCGCAACTCAGGCATTAAGCGAAAACCTCCCGCACCTTCTCGATTCCCGTCACCAGTGCGTCTATTTCGGCGCGCGTATTATAAAAAGCAAAGGAGGCCCGCGTGGTGGCGGGAACGCCGAAGCGGTCCATCACGGGCTGCGCGCAGTGGTGTCCGGCGCGCACGGCGATTCCCTCCTGGTCGAGCACCGTGCCGATGTCGTGCGGGTGGATGCCGTCCATGACGATGGAAATCAGGCTGGCCTTTTCGCGCGCCGTCCCCAGGATGCCCACGCCGGGGAGCTTCACGATCCGCTCCGTGGCGTAATCCAGCAACTCCTGTTCGTAGGCGCTGATCTTCTCCATGCCGACCTGGTTCAAGTAGTCGATCGCGGCGCCGAGTCCGATGACGTCGGCGATGTTCGGCGTTCCGGCCTCGAACTTATAGGGAAGTTTGTTGTAAAGCGTCTTCTCAAACGTGACGGAGCTGATCATATCTCCGCCGCCTTGGTACGGCGGCATGGATTCGAGCAGCGCTGCCTTGCCATAGAGCACGCCGATGCCCGTCGGTCCGTAAAGCTTGTGCCCGGAGAAGGCGTAGAAGTCGCAATCAAGTTCCTGCACATTCACAGGCATGTGCGGCGCCGACTGTGCTCCGTCAATGAGCACCGGGATCTTCCGGCTGTGGGCCATCTCGATGATCCGCCGGATGGGATTGATCGTGCCCAGCGCGTTGGAGACATGGACGATCGAAACGATGCGCGTGCGGGGCGTCAGCAGTTTCTCGAACTCCGGCAGCAACAGCTCGCCCTCGTCGTTGATGGGCGCGACCTTGAGCGTGGCGCCCTTCTCTTCGCATATCAACTGCCACGGAACGATGTTCGAATGATGCTCCATGGCCGAGATGACAATCTCGTCGCCGGGATGGATGAACTTTTTCCCAAAGCTCGAAGCAACCAGGTTGATGCCTTCCGTCGTCCCGCGCACAAAGATGATTTCTTCTTCCCTGGCGGCTCCCAGAAACCGCCGCACCTTCTCGCGGGACGCCTCGTAAGCGCGTGTGGAGCGCTCGCCGAGCAGATGCACGGCGCGGTGAATGTTGGCGTTGTCGGCGAGATAATACCGCCGCAACGTTTCGATGACCGTGCGAGGCTTCTGGCTGGTGGCCGCGTTATCGAGATACACGAGCGGCTTGCCGTGGACCAACTGGTTCAGGATGGGAAAGTCCAGCCGGATGCGCTCGACATCGAACGCCGCGGGCGCAGGCCGCTTGGCCGGAGCCTCGCGCGCTGTCCCTCCCGTCGCTGGCATTGCATCGCTGGCCGTATGACCTATCGACATGGGACCTCCTGAATACTGCCCGGCGATTGAGAAAGGCGGGCATGCAAGGAACCTTCCAGGCACGCCCGGATCGGCGTCAGACGAATCCGGTCGAGGATGTCGCCGGCAAACGCATAGGTCAAAAGCATCCGCGCTTCCTTCCACCCGATGCCGCGCGAGCGCAGGTAAAAGAGCGCTTCCGGATCGATCTGACCAACGGTCGCTCCGTGCGTGCAGCGTACATCGTCCGCGAAAATCTCTAACTGCGGCTTGGTGTTGACGACGGCATCCTCGGAGAGCAGCAGGTTCTTGTTTTTCTGGATGGCGTCGGTCTTTTGGGCGTCCTTGCGCACCACGATCCGGCCGTTGAAAACGCCCGCGGAGCGGCCGTCCAGAATGCCCTTGTAGAACTGATGGCTGGTGCCGTGGGGTTTGGCGTGGTCGATGGTCGTGTAATTGTCGATGTGCTGGTCGCCCGAGGCCATGTAAAGGCCGTTCAGGGTGCAGTCGGCGCCTTCGGCATCGAGCACCGCCGTCACTTCGTTTCGCGCCAGCTCCGCGCCGAGCGAAATCGAGCAGGATGCGAAACTCGATCCCCGGCCCTGATTCACGCACAGCGTCGCCAGATGATAGGAGCGATTGTTCTCCTCCTGCATCTTGTAATGATCGACGACGGAGTTCTCGCCTGCCACGATCTCCGTGACCGCATTCGAGAATGCGACGCCCGAGCCCCACCCGAAATAACTCTCCACAAACGTCGCCTGGGTGTCCCGCTCCGCGACGATTAACGTTCGCGGATGGGACACCACGGGCGGCCCGCCACTGGACGACACAAAAAGTAAATGAATCGGTTTTTCGAGGACGGTTCCCTGGGCGATTCGCACGTAAGCGCCGTCGAGCCAGCAGGCCGTGTTGAGAGCGATGAACGGATGGCGCCGCCAGTCGGCGTAGCGCGCGAAATACTCTTCCACGATCGCGCCGGTCTTCGTTCCAGCCTCGCCGCTTTTGGCCTCGGCGAGCCTGCGCACCTCGACGCCCAAGGGAAGCTCGCCCAGCGACGAGAGCGGTTTGGAGTACCGTCCGTTGACAAATACCAGTCGGTTATCCCCGACCCAGAGCGCCGATTCGAGCTTCTTGTTTCCCGAGTTTTGAATGACCGAGAGAGAAGCCTTCGGGTCCGGTTTTCCGGCTCCGGGGGTAACGCCCGAGGTTTGAAACGCCACCTTCGTCAGCGGAGCGAGATTGGTGTACTTCCAATCCTCCTGGTGAATATTTGGAATCCCCAACTCGGCGAAACGCTCGATGGACTCTTCGCGAAGGCGGCGGAGCCATTCGAGCTCCTGGGCACGGAACCTCCGCTCCAGATCCCGGAAGCCCGCCACAAAAACGTCTTGTTGCTCGATTACGTGCGGCATTCGGCCGCCTTTCCCGCACCCGCAGTTTGCCGGGCTGCCTCTTCCAGCCAGCCGTAGCCCTTTTCTTCGAGCTCCAGCGCCAGTTCCTTGCCGCCCGTCTTCACGATAAAACCGTTGGCAAGCACGTGCACCTGGTCCGGCACAATGTAATTGAGCAGCCGCTGATAATGCGTCACGACGATCATGGCGCGCTCCGGGCTGCGCTGCGCGTTGACGCCGTCGGCGACCAGTTTCAGGGCGTCGATGTCGAGGCCCGAGTCGGTCTCATCCAGAATGGCGAGCCGGGGCTCCAGCACCGCCATCTGGAAAATTTCGTTGCGTTTCTTTTCGCCGCCGGAGAAGCCCGCGTTCCCCGGGCGGTCGCGAAGCCCCTGGTCCATGCCGAGCAGCTTCATCTTGTTGCCGACGAGCGACAGGAAGTCCACCGCGTCCAACTCCTCCTGACCGCGATACTTGCGGATGGCGTTCAGGGCCGCCCGTAAAAAATACATGTTGCTGACGCCGGGAATCTCCACCGGATATTGAAACGCCAGGAAGATTCCTTCGCGAGCACGGTCCTCGGGCTTCAGCGCCAGGAGGACTTTTCCTTCGAAGCGGCCCTCGCCGCCGGTGACGGCGTAGAGATCGCGCCCGGCCAGCACATGCGCCAGCGTGCTCTTGCCAGAGCCGTTCGGACCCATGATGGCGTGCACTTCGCCCGGCCTGACCTCCAGGTTGATCCCCTTCAGGATCGGCGCGCCGCTGACGCTGACTTCAAGATCCCGGACGATCAGCATCGGTTCTGTTGACGATGAATTCGTATTAGCCAACTTTTCTTCTCCCAACATGACCGCTCCCTTTCAGTCGCGGCTCGGTTTCGTATTATCCAACGCTTCCTTCCAGACTCACTCCCAAAAGCTTCTGCGCTTCGACCGCAAACTCCATGGGCAATTCCTTGAGGACCTGCTTGCAGAATCCGTTGACGATCATAGACACGGCGTCTTCCGGGGAGATGCCGCGCTGCTGGCAGTAGAAAAGCTGATCCTCGCCGATCTTCGAGGTGGAGGCCTCGTGCTCCACTTGCGCGGTTGAGTTCTTTACTTCCAGATACGGAAAGGTGTGCGCACCGCACTTGTCGCCGAGCAATAGCGAGTCGCACTGCGAGTAGTTCCGCGCCCCGGTGGCCCCTTTGAGAATCTTCACCATTCCGCGATAGGTGTTTTGTCCGTGCCCTGCCGAGATGCCCTTAGAGATGATCGTGCTCCGCGTGTTCTTCCCGATATGGATCATCTTTGTACCCGTATCGGCTTGCTGATAATTGTTCGTCAGCGCGACGGAATAAAACTCGCCGACCGAGTTGTCGCCTTGCAGGATGCAGCTCGGATACTTCCATGTAATCGCGGAGCCGGTCTCGACTTGCGTCCAGGAGATTTTGGAATTCGCTCCCAAACACTTCCCACGCTTGGTGACGAAGTTAAAAATCCCGCCCTTGCCGTTCTTGTCGCCGGGATACCAATTCTGTACGGTCGAGTACTTGATCTGGGCGTTGTCGTGGGCGATCAGTTCTACGACGGCGGCGTGAAGCTGGTTCTCATCGCGCATCGGCGCCGTGCAACCCTCGAGATAGCTGACGTAAGCTCCTTCGTCCGCGATGATCAGCGTGCGCTCAAACTGGCCGGTGTTTTTGGCGTTGATGCGGAAGTAGGTGGAAAGCTCCATGGGACAGCGCACGCCCTTGGGGACGTAACAGAACGAGCCATCGCTGAAGACGGCCGAATTCAGCGCCGCGTAAAAGTTGTCCGTCGTGGGCACCACCGATCCCAGATATTTGCGCACCAACTCGGGATGCTCCGCGACCGCCTCGGAGAATGAACAGAAGATGATCCCCATCTTCCCCAGCTTGTCCTTAAATGTAGTGGCAACCGATACGCTGTCAAATACTGCATCGACGGCCACGCCCGCGAGCGCCATGCGCTCGCTCAACGGCACTCCGAGCTTTTCATAAGTCCGCAGCAGCTCCGGATCGACTTCGTCGAGGCTCTTCGGACCATCGTTTTTCGACTTTGGCGCGGAATAGTAAACAATGCTCTGATAATCAATGGGCGGATAATGAACGTTGGACCACTCCGGGGTCTTCATATTGAGCCAGTGGCGGTAGGCGTTCAGGCGCCAATCGGTCATCCACTCTGGTTCGTTTTTCTTCGCCGAGATGAGCCGAATGACGTCTTCGCTCAAGCCGGCCGGAACCGTCTCGGCGTCGATGGTCGTCACGAAGCCATATTTATACTCTTGATTCGCAAGGAGTTCTACATCTTTAGCCGGGGTGCCCATGCTCCCCTCCTTTACGCGCTTCCGAATGAATACACAACTGTCATGATTATTTTATGAAACACATACACTTTTGTCAAGATTCAATTTGATCCAGACGAATCTTCCTTCCGTGGACGAATTGGTATATGTTCATAATCCTCTCAGTTATGTTCATATGCTATATTATCGTCAGGAGATAGTTTGATGAAAATCGGCAGAAATCGAATTGTCCACAAGCACTACCGCTTGGACGCCTCCAAGATCAAGCGCGCCCAAAAACTCATGATGGCCAGCAGCGAGACGGAAACCATCGACCGGGCGCTGGATGCGGTGATCGACGAACACAAGCGAAATCTTCTGACGCACCAAGCTAACCAACGCTTCGCCGGAAGCGGCATCGAGATCCGGGATGTCTTCGGCAAACTGGCGGAGTAAATGCGGCCGGTCCTCCTCGATTCATCCATTTATATCAAGGCCCTCCGCGCGGGAGACGAAGCCGTTCTCACAGTGAGGCGGGTGGCCCCGGATAGTCCCGTATGGCTGAGCGCAGTCGTCCTGGAGGAATTGTACGCCGGTGTCAGCACCGGCGACCGCCACGTGGTAGCACGTTTGGAACGCGACTTCGACAGCGCTCGGCGCATCCTGGTGCCCAACCTCAGCGACTGGACGCAAGCCGGCAGCTTGCTGGCCCGTTTGGGAGCCGCGTACGGTTATGAACAAATCGGACGGACGCGCTTGACGAACGATGCTTTGATCGCCATGAGTGCCGCTCGCCAGGGAATCACCGTCCTGACCGCCAATGAGCGCGATTTCGCACGGCTCAGTCAGTTTCGGCCCTTCTTCTGGGAAGTAAGGACTCCTTAAGCCGCGACGGCGAGTCGGTCCAAATCGTCTATACTTCAGAGGTAATCCCATTTCGGAGGTTCTGACCGCGCTTGTCAAACTCTTCCCCAACCGGCGGTATCCGCGAGTTCCTGAACCGGCATTACCGGCGGCGTCTCGATGCCTGGGAGACTCAACTCGTCACGGCTGCGACGAACCGCGTCGTGAGACCTTTCGAATGGGGCGAGGAGTGGGCCGCCAACTGGCCTTGCGCCGCTCAAGTCGCTCGCGACGGACATGAGACGGGCGATTATCTGCGGCTGCTGAACCAGGCCGCCGTCGCGCGCAGCGACGACTTCTACGGCTACCGGACTCCGACGGACTTCCGCTTGAAGCGCAACCTTCTGCAATTCACTTCGCCGGTGCGGACGCCGTATCCGGAGAACAACGTCGTCCACGCGCAGTGGTTTCCGGCCCAGGGCAGAGGCAAGAGCGCCGTGATCGTCCTGCCGCACTGGAACTCGAAGGTTCACCAGCACGTTTCGCTTTGTCAGGGGCTTCAGTTCCTGGGCCTCTCGTCTCTGCGGCTGAGCCTCCCTTACCACGACTACCGGATGCCCGCAGAGTTGGAGAGGGCCGACTACGCCGTTTCCTCGAACATCGCGCGTACCATCGACGCCACACGCCAAGGTATTGTGGATATCCGCTCGTCGCTCGACTGGCTCGAATCGCAAGGATACCGGAAGTTCGGCATCGTGGGCACCAGTTTAGGCTCCTGCTACGCATTTCTCGCGAGCGCCCACGACGCACGGTTGCGGGTGAACGTCTTTAATCTCTTCTCGCTCTTTTTCGCCGACGCCGTTTGGACGGGCCGGACAACGCGCCACGTCCGCGAGGGACTCGACGGCTCGATCGCGCTCGACCTCCTGCGCGAAGCATGGATGGCGATCACTCCGCTCAGCTTCGTGGACCAATACGCTCGTTTCGAAAAGAAATCGCTCTTCATCTATGCCGACTACGACACTACGTTTCTTCCGAAATACTCGAAGGCGATGATCGACGAAATACGCGACAGGGAACTGGAACACAAAGTGGTGGTGCTCCCCTGCGGCCATCACACCACGGCGAAGACCCCTTACAAATATCTGGACGCCTATCACATCTGCTCGTTCCTGAAAAAGGAGCTTTGAGGGAGCCTGTGACTCACCACTTTTCCTCGCGCTTCGCCTGGGACCTCCCTCCGAACCGCATCAGCAAACTTATCGAGGAGAAGCGCCGCGCGGGAGCGGCGATCCTCGATCTCACCGAATCCAACCCGACGCGCGCGGGATTCTCTTATCCAACCGAAGAGATACTGCAATCGCTTGCCAATCCGCGTGCGCTCGTCTACGAGCCGTCGCCGGCGGGACTGCTGGAAGCGCGACAAGCCGTGTCGGACTATTACGCTGCGCGCGGACATACCGTGGGTCCGGATCGCATTCTGCTGACGGCGAGCACCAGCGAGGCCTATTCTTACGTTTTCAAGTTGCTGGCGTCGCCCGGCGACGAGGTGCTGGTGCCGCAGCCTTCCTATCCGCTATTCGGATATCTGGCGGACGCCGATTCGGTGACGGTGGCCCCGTACTCGCTGGTCTATTATGGTGGCGGGCACGGCGGCTGGATGCTTGATTCCGAATCGGCCGCGCGGGCCTCGACTTCCCGCACGCGCGCCATCGTTGTGGTGAATCCCAACAACCCGACCGGCTCCTTTCTTAAGCACGATGAACTAGAGGCGTTGCTGGCTCTCTGCACCGAGCGGGACCTCGCGATTGTCTCCGACGAAGTCTTCGCCGACTACGCTCTTGCGCCCGACCCGCGGCGGGTTTCCTCCTTGGTGGACGTGGACTCGGTTTTGACCTTCAGCCTGAGCGGCCTCTCGAAGATCGCCGGACTGCCGCAGATGAAGCTGGGGTGGATCGTGCTCGGCGGACCCGTGCCGCTCCGCCGCCGGGCGATGGAGCGGCTGGAGCTGATCGCCGACACCTATCTTTCCGTGGGAACTCCGGTGCAGCACGCGCTCGGGCGGCTGCTGGCGCTGGGCGCGGCGGTTCGCAACCAAATTGCAAGCCGCGTGCGGGAAAATTATTTGTTTCTGCGGACGGAGACCCGCGGCGAATGCCCGTGCAAACCGCTCGAAGTCGAAGGAGGCTGGTACGCCATCTTGCAGGCGCCCAGAACAAAATCGGAAGAAGATTGGTGCCTGGAGTTGCTCGACCGCGATTCCGTCCTGGTCCAGCCCGGTTTTTTTTACGACTTCGAGTCCGAAGCATTCCTGGTCCTGAGTCTGCTGACGGAGCCGGAGAAGTTTCGCGAAGGCGTGCGGCGGTTGCTCGCGCGGATCAATAACAGTTCGATGTGAGTCTATCGTAGAATAGAAAGATGGAAACCGCGAATCCGGCTTCGGCGGGGCCGCTCGTCCGCACCAACTCCGTATCGCGCCATTACAAGCTGGGGCCTGCCGTGATTCGGGCCGTGGATGGCGTGAGCATCGAGATCGCGCGCGGCGAGTTCGTGGCGCTGTTGGGAAGCTCGGGGTCGGGAAAGTCCACTCTGCTGCATCTGGTCGCCGGTCTCGATCGCCCGACCTCCGGCACCATTGAAGTGGACGGACGCGATCTGGGACGGCTCTCGCCGCTCGAACTGGCCCGGTACCGGCGGCACACCGTCGGGATCGTTTTCCAGTCCTTCAACATGGTCTCTTCAATGACGCTGGGGGAGAACGTCGAACTGCCGTTGCGGTTTGCGGAGACGGATCGCGCCGAGCGTTCCGAAAGGGTCCGTCAGGCGCTCGAACGAGTCGGCCTCGGCGCGAGGATGCATCATCGTCCCAGCGAAGTTTCCGGAGGCGAGCAGCAGCGCGCGGCGCTGGCTCGCGCCCTCGTCAACCGGCCATCGCTCTTGCTCGCCGATGAGCCGACCGGAAACCTCGACAGCCGCACCGGCGAAGAGATCATGGACCTGATCCGGGAATTCAACGAGACTCTCCAGATGACCGTCTTGCTGGTGACGCACGAGCGTCCGCTGGCGGAGCGTTACGCCTCGCGGGCTTTGCGGATGGCCGACGGCAAGCTCGCCATGCACGCCGAGGCAACCCCCGTGGCTTCAGTGGAGGGGCGCCGATGACGACGCGTGATCTCATCGATCTAGCTTCGCGCAACCTGCGCGAATCGGTGGTTCGCAACGGCCTCACGACCGCCGGCATCGCCGTGGGCGTGGCGTCGCTGGTGGCCATGATTTCGCTCGGAGTCGGTCTCCAGCAATTGGCGGGCAAGCGTCTTTCGAGTTCGGGATTGTTCGACTCGATCGCAATCTCGCCGGAACGGGAAAATCGTGGACGGAATGCCGATCGGCGCCGCATCGAGCCAGGCGAGGAAGCGGCCCCCGGGCAGGAGAAAGACCAGGAGAAAAACAAAGACGGCGGAAGCGCCGCGGATTCGCAAACCCTCGACGTTCCCGGCGAGGGGAATCCTCGTGTTCTCGACGAGGAGGCGCGGCACGCCATCGAGCGCTTGCCGAACGTGCTGGAAGTGCAGCCGGAGATCCGCGTCCTCGCCGAAGTCCGCTACGGCGGCCGCTCGCATGTTTCCTCCGTGGGCGGTCTGGCGCCCTCGGCCCGCGATAACGAAGCCTTCGACGACTTGCAGGGCAGTTTCTTTTCGGCGCCCGCGGCGCATGAGGCGATCCTCCGAAGATCGTTCGCCCGCACACTGAACGAAGCGTCGCCCGGGTCCCTGATCGGCCAGGATCTGATCCTGCGCTATGCCCAGCGCCAGGCTCTTCCGGAAGGGAATAGGGAACAGGGAATAGAGAACGGGAAGCAACCACAAGACACAGCAACGGGCCGGGAAGACCAGAACTCAGACGACGAATTCGGTTTCTCAGTCGTTCGCCGGGAAGATCGGCTGCGCATTGTCGGCATCATTGAAAATGAACCGTATGGCGGGATGCGGGCGAGCTCGCACGCCGTCGTGTTTATTCCCACGCGGCTTGCCGAAGACCTCAACATCCTGCTGGCGTATGACGCCTCCGGCGCGGTTCGCGCGAGCGGCTCCGCGCGGACCTACGCGACTCTGATGGCCCGCATCTCCGATCCGAGCAAGGTGCAGGCCGTCGAGGACGCCATCAAGAAAATGGGCTTCCGGACGTTGTCGATTCTGGATGCCTCGCAAGGTCTGCGCCGCTTTTTCACGGTCCTGGATCTCTTCTTGGGCATCTTCGGGAGCCTTGCGCTGGCGGTCGCCTCGCTCGGGATTATCAACACGCTGGTGATGGCGGTGCTCGAACGCCGCCGGGAAATCGGGATTCTGAAGGCCATTGGAGCAAGTGACGCGGATGTAGAAAAACTGTTCTTCGCCGAAGCCGGTGCCATGGGCCTGGCGGGCGGAGTCGTGGGGGTCCTCCTGGGACGAGCCATCGGTGCCGCCATCAATTTCGGAACCGGGATCTACCTGCAACGGCACAATCTGCCGACGGAAACCGTTTGGTCCGCGCCGGTATGGCTGATGGCCGCCGCAATTCTTTTTGCGGTGCTGGTCAGCCTCGCTTCCGGCCTTTATCCGGCTCGCCGCGCTTCGCGGCTCGACCCGGTCCAGGCTCTTCGCTATGAATAAAATGCGGCTCGGCTCGCAATCGACGGTTCGTATAGTCGCTGCGCTGCTAGCGCTAGTGGTCTTCGCGCCCGGCGCGGCATCGGCGGAGAGCCGCGTCGAGTCGCGAGCGATTCCGAGCAAGATTCTGGGCCGCTCGGTTCGCTACACGGTTCTGTTGCCTCCCAGTTTCGACACGGAAAAAAACCGCCGCTATCCCATCCTATACTATCTGCACGGCCTCGGCGACAACGAACAGACGCTGGTGAAATCGGGCGGCTGGGACCTCGTCGAGCAGTTGCGGGAGGACCACGAAATCGGCGAATTTTTGGTTGTGACCCCTGACGGCGGCCGCGGCTTCTATGTCAATTCGCGCGACGGGCGGGAGCGGTACGAGGACTTTTTCATTCAGGAGTTTATTCCGGAAATCGAGCGGCGCTACCGGGCGCTGGGGACTCGCGCCACGCGGGGAATCAGCGGGACCTCGATGGGCGGCTACGGAGCGCTGCGCTTTGCGTTCCGCTATCCCAACCTATTTATCTCTGTCAGCGCACACATGGCAGCTCTGGAAGAAAACTTGCCCGAAGCACTCCAGGCCGAGTTCAGCGGCGCGCTTGGTGTATTTGGCAATCCGTTCGATGGGCGCTTCTGGAAGGAGAACACGCCGTTTGCGCTGGCCCGCCGCGCCACGGGACTCCGGAGTCTCAAAATCTATTTCGATTGCGGCCAGCAAGACGACTTCGGCTTCAACCGGGGAGCGCGCGCCCTCCACGACCTTCTGGAAAAGCTCGGGATCCCGCACGAATATCATCTTTATCCGGGCGGCCACAACGGACGGTACGTGGCGGCACACTTTCCCGCCTCTCTTCGCTTTCATTCCCAAGCCTTCGGCGGGCAAAGGTAGCCGAAAGCCAGAGCGAGTCAGAACCGCGACGAAAAACGAAAGTCGAATGAAAAAAGCCGGTTCCGAGCCGCCCTTCGACAGGCGGACTTCAATCGAGCCGGGATCAGGAACATTTCTATTTTGGGCGGACAGGAATCGAGAAAGCGGTTGACAGAATTCCACGTTGGCACATAGACTGATTGAAGGGGTCTCTGCGCAACCTTGAGTGACTCAGGGGCCGCCTGACGGATTGCTGTGAAGACACCCGCCACTGATCGCTTTCCTGGGTGATACAGCAACAGCCGCAGTCCTTGGCCAATGGTGGTCAGGGAAATCGCGTCGGGGCGTGGCTCAGCCTGGTAGAGCACCTGGTTCGGGACCAGGGGGTCGGAGGTTCAAATCCTCTCGCCCCGACCAATCTTTCTCCGAAGGAAATCAAAGACATCCAAACATTCGGTAGCACGCGATTTTTTCCGCTGTGGGCGGTTTTGTGGATGAGGCCGCCTTGACGTGTCCGCCCGGCAGCAGCCGCCTCGCTAGTACATAAGGTAGTACATACCTGTATGTACCATTTGCTCCGCCCAACCGATTGCAAACACGGCACCCCCGCGCGCCGACTTCCGTAGGCTATTATCAGTTCGCGCCCCGCTATCGCGGGTCGCTCCGCTGGCCTGAAGCTGATTCTTTCCTCGCCGCTGATGGCGGCTCGCTCTGCTCAAGAAATTCCCCTGGTCTTTTCTTCCTGAACCAAGCTCAGTGGGGCTGGGACCTGCTGGAGTATGTGCCGGCCAGTTTCTTCGTGATGCGACAGGTGCGGCCGAAGCCGAGCTGCACGAAGTGTGATCGGATCGTGCAAGCGGCGGCGCTGTCGCGTCCCATCGAGCGCGGTGTGGCGGGACCGGGACTGCTGGCCCACGTGCTGGTCTCGAAGTATGCGGATCACTCGCCGTTGTACCGCCAGTCGGAGATTTACGCGCGCCATGGCGTGGAGTTGGAGCGCTCGACGCTGGCGGACTGGGTGGGCGGAACGAGTGGGTTGCTGGAACCGCTGGTTGCTTCGCTGCGCCGGTACGTGATGGCGGCGGGCAAACTGCACGCCGACGACACGGCCGAAGTTGGTCTCGCGAACCATTCCCTGAGAAAACCACGGCGATCCATCCGGTCTTCTCAACCCAAAATCGCCGTTCAACTTCGGAATCCGGGATTATGCTTGTAGACCTTGACTTCGACGCAATGGTCGAGCGCCGTCGAGATTTTGTCGATGTGGTCGAGGTCGGTCGGCAACAGAGCGTTGAAGCTGATTCCCTTGCCCCGCGCAATCGGCATCCCCGGCGACCAGTGGCCGAAGTGGCCTCCCACTCCCACCACTTGCGGATGGATGCACTGCGTCAATTTCACGCGGGCCTTCACCTTGCGCACCGGCGACTCCAGCCACAC
>ORMF010790519.1_pt1 | contig 45915 bp, 38 predicted proteins | sample 1779871 | NCBI WGS metagenome assembly ORMF01 (sample SAMEA104232316, study PRJEB22302) | groundwater metagenome | biome: forest; feature: aquifer; material: groundwater | place: USA | collected 2011-08-07 | depth 5.4 m
CTGCACCCCATCCCCAACCCCAACCTCAACCTCAACTCGACCCAAAAGTGTCAACCATGTGCCCGGTCTAAAATGTCAGGGATGTCCCCGGCTGCACAGTAGCTGGAGAGGCTGGAGTCCCGCCAGGGACGACACCCCGGCTATAACGCAGACCCAGAAGGTGTGGCCCGCACCTTCACCCAGACTCTTCCAGCGTGCCCTGCTCAACTGGTACGACCACCATCGCCGCGATCTACCCTGGCGCAAGACCCGCGACCCCTACCGCATCTGGCTTTCCGAGATCATGCTGCAACAAACCCGCGTGGCCGCGGTCCTCGAACACTATCGGCTCTTTCTCAAACGCTTCCCGAATGTCAGGAAGTTAGCCGCAGCTTCCGAAAGCGCGGTGCTCGCCGCATGGAGCGGACTCGGCTACTACCGGCGCGCCCGCATGCTGCGCCAGTGCGCACAGAAAATTGTGGCAGAACATCGCGGCCGTTTCCCGCAAACTTCCGAAGCTCTTCAGACCCTGCCCGGCATTGGGCGTTACACCGCCGCCGCGATCGCCAGCATTGCATTCGCCGAGCCGGTCGCGGTGGTGGATGGCAACGTCGAGCGCGTACTGCAACGACTGGCCGGGAGCAGTCTCACTTCGAAGGACATCTGGCAGCGCGCCCAGTCACTCCTGAGCGACTCTCGCCCCGGAGACTTCAATCAGGCCATGATGGAACTGGGCGCGATGGTGTGCACTCCACGCCAGCCCAAGTGCGACACATGCCCCATCCGGAAGTGGTGCGCGACGCAAGGCGAATTTCCACGCGCCGCCATCCCGCAAAGCCAGAACAAGAAAGAAATCTGGTGCGCCCTCCAGCAGCGCGATGGCCACATCCGCCTCGTGCAACGTTCTGGCGAAGCTTCTCTAATGGCGGGAATGTGGGAGCTTCCCCAATGTTCCCAGCCCCCGCAGCGAAATCGTGGACTACATTCGTACCCCGCAGCCGCGAAGGGCGATGCAGGTGACGGCGCAAGTCGAGAGCCAGGAACAGCCGCGCAGCGGCGCAAGATTACAGCCCACGGCGCAAGCCGTGGGTCAGAAGCGCCAAATCGTCAAGCCCCGAAGGGGCGAAAGACCAGCCCCGCCGCCCATTGGCGAACCTTCCGTCACTCGATTACCGTAACCGACTACATCGTTCACGTGATTCGGGGTACCGGGACCGTCGCCAAAGGTAAATGGATTGCCATCGAAGATCTGTCCGAGGTGCCGATCACCGGCCTGACGCGTAAAATCCTCCAGGCAGGTGGCATCATCTAATTTCCAGGTTTCAAGAAGGTGCTTCTTTGATTTCGGAGACCTGAGACCTGAATTCATGAAGTGCCTCAATCGTCTTTCTGGGAGGTCCGCAAGATATGGCTGCACTGACAGCCGGAACGAAAGCCCCTGATATTTCTTTGGCCGCCGTTAATGGCAAAACCTTCTCACTACAAAACGCTCTCAAGCGCGGCCCGCTCGTGGCCGCCTTCTTCAAGGTGTCCTGCCCGGTCTGCCAGTACGCCTTCCCGTATCTCGAGCGCCTGCACAAAGCCTACGGCGATCGGAAAATCACCATCGTCGGAATTTCGCAGGACGACAAGCGCAACACCAACGCGTTTCTGAAAGAGTACGGAGTCACTTTCCCCACACTCCTCGACGATCCCAACGGCTACGCAGTCTCGAACGCCTATGGCCTGACCAACGTCCCCACCTGGTTCCTGATCGGCCAGGACGGCGAGATCGAAATCTCGTGCGTCGGCTGGGTGAAGAAAGAAATGGAAGACCTCAACCGCAAACTGGCGGAGTTGCAGAAGACCCCTTTACCGCCACTGTTCAAGCCGGGAGAAGATGTCCGCGACTTCCGCGCTGGTTGAAGCTCGAAAAACTGATCCCGCGGTCGCGGGGCAAAGATGATGCAATCGCTCCCCATCCGCCAACGCCGGAGTTGGCGATTACACTCACAATCCGGTCAGTGAGTGTAATGGCGATCTTACACCAACCGTGAGGGTGTACCATTCCCGAATGAGCCTCACCGACGAAATCAACCGATTACGCAGGTTCATCGCGATCTATAAGAAGTTGATACATCGACCACGCAACTACCCGGCACGGGCAGAAGAGAAGTATCACCAAGTTGAGTTTGAGTTTTGGCAGGCGCGACTGAAGATGCTCGAAGCCGAACGCAAGCAAGAGAAGTTGCTGACCAAGGAACGGAATCGGCTTCACCAAAAGAAACGAGCGGTGGAACCAGAACTGGAACGAAGGAAGTCTAAGTTGTAGGGTTCCTACAACAGCACCCGGTTAGCCTTGGGGTTGTCATGGGGTTCCATGTCAGCCGACCACCTTTTTAGAGAGGCGCAAAATAATGAAGACCTTGATCGTTCTTTTTGTTGTCGCATTCGCTACGTCTGCATCTGCCCAGAAGCCACCCCGAACTTTAGAGATCGACACAAAGCTTCTCTATGACTCTTGCAGTACGTACGTAACATGGAAGGCAGGGAAACCGTCTGGCTTGCCACAAACGGTGCAGGAGGCAAGTGCGGTTGGCTATTGCAAGGGCTTCTTTCAGGCATTTGCGCTTGCTACCGGAGGATCCGTCACGGAGCCTGATGAGACTGGTCACGTTCAGGTACTCAAGTACAAGGATGGTTTGATGCTCGATGAAGTTATTGAGACTCTCGTGAATGCGGTCAGGAAGAATCCGAATAGCGTCAATGGAGATGGTATGGACTTCTTGTTGCTAACGATCGTCACTCATCACCTTGCGAGCTTTGAATCGAAACCCGGGGTTTATGTGAAGAAGAAATGATGCCCGCTATCGTTTTCAACGGTAGTTGTTGAAATCAGCGTTAGCACCAACTATCAGGCGACCTCTAGACTCCGACTGCGCACCTGCGCTACTGCTGTCGTAACCGCTCTTGAAGTACCCTTTCCTTTACAATCGCTGCAGACTCAATCCCAAATCCCTGAGGGTCCTGCATGATCGTTCGCAAACTTGCCGTGCTCGCCGCCGCCCTATCACTGATCGCCGCGAGCGCCGCCCAGCTCAAGCCTGCCCGCACGCGCACCGTGTCCCACCGCCTTCCCGGCCCGGCCATCGCCGCGATGCAAGCCATCCGTCCCGAAAACATCGAGACGCACGTCCGCTTCCTCTCCCACGATCTTCTGGAAGGACGCGGCACCGGACAGCGCGGAGGCGACCTCGCCGCCGAATACATCGCCACCCAGTTCGCGCTCTACGGACTAAAGCCCGCCGGCGACAAAGGCACCTACATGCAAAAGGTTCCGATGGTCGGCATCACGCCCGCCGCCGACACGCGCTTCACGCTCATTCCCGCGAACGGCAAAAACATCGACCTCAAGCCGCTCGACGAGTACGTAGCCTACGACCAAACCCAGCAGCCCACATCGGACATCGACGCCGAAATCGTCTACGTCGGCTACGGCATCGAAGCCCCCGAGTACAACTGGGACGACTACAAAGGCACCGACGTCAAAGGCAAAGTCCTTCTCATGCTGGTCAACCAGCCCACTGACGATCCCAAACTTTTCCACGGCAAAGCGCTGACCTACTACGGCCGCTGGACCTACAAGTACGAACAAGCCGCCCGCAAAGGAGCCGTCGGCGCCATTCTCATCCACAAGACCGACATGGCCAGCTACGGATGGGAAGTAGTGCGCAACTCGAACTCCGGCGAAAAGTCCTACCTGAAGCTCGACGGCACTCCCAAACTAAAGGCCGCCTCCTGGATTCACCTCGACGTCGCCAAAAATCTTGCCTCTGCCGCCGGCATGGACCTCGACAAAATGATGTCCGACGCCCGCTCCCGCGACTTCAAACCGTTCCCGCTCGGCGTCCGCCTGACCGCGCACATGACCAGCAAGATCCGCCCCTTCGAATCGAACAACGTAATCGCCGTCCTCCCCGGCTCCGACGCCAAACTAAAAGACGAAGCTGTCATGTACACCGCGCATTACGACCATCTCGGCATCCGTCCCGACATGCCCGGCGACAACATCTACAACGGCGCCATGGACAACGCCACCGGCTGCGGCATCCTGCTCGAACTGGCCCGTACCTACGCCCAGGCCGCGCAGAAGCCGCGCCGCTCCATCTTCTTCGCCTCAGTCACCGCGGAAGAACAAGGACTGCTCGGCTCGGAGTATCTAGGCAAGCATCCGCCCATTCCCGCCTCAAAGATCCAGCTCGACCTGAACTACGACGACGTAAAACCGCTAGGCTCTCCCGAAGAAGTCCAGGTGGCCGGCGCCGAGCGCACCAGTTTCTATCCGGTCGTGCAAGCCATAGCCACCGAGTTCCGCTTCACCATCCGTCCCGACGCCCGCCCCGAAGCCGGACACTTCTACCGCTCCGACCACTTCAGCCTGGCGCGCGTAGGCATCCCCGCCTTTTCGATCAACGAAGGCATGAAGTTCAAGCACCACGACGGAGCCTGGGGCCTCGCGCAAGACGCCGACTACACCAAGAACCACTACCACCAGCCCAGCGACGAGTACCACCCCGGCATGGACTACACCTCCAACGCCGCCATGGCCCGCTTCGGCTTCGCCCTCGGATGGGAAGCCGCCAACCAATCCACCCAGGTCAGCTGGAAGAAAGGCGACGAATTCGAGAAAGCCCGCCTCGCCAGCCAATAAAGGGTTCCCCTGTGAACCCCTGTGTCCCCCGTGGTTAAGGTTTTGCTTTGGGCTCCTAAAGCACGGCATCAACCTCATTCCACAGGCCTAAACTAGCGTAACTTTTGGACTCTCTCCAGCCCATGCTACGCTCGTGCTTAGTGTTGCAGATTCAGTGATTTGCAAGCCGCAGCGAGGTCGAGCGCCGCCTCTGCCTGCAACCACACTCTTCATCAACAAACGCCGCCGATGCCCAAGCTCCCGATCTTCCGCTTTGGATCTTCCGAACCGCCGCCTCGGCCCGACCTCCAATTCCAGTCACCCGTCCTCTCCCTGACCGACCTTCAACTCGGCGTGGACAACCTGCGCTACGACGTCCACCTAAGCCCGCGCATAATCGAAGAGCTGAGCCAACATCTCGCCCGCTACATCCGCCTTTTCGGAGGAGTCGAAGCGCTCTTCGAGATGGACATTCCGTCCGCCGCCCGCCCTTCGTTTCTCCGCACAGCGCCCGAAGGCCCCGCAAAACTCCGCAAGAGCGGCGATCTGAAGAGCCTGCTAGTGTCGCTTCACCTCGCCATCTTGAATCGCGCTAAGGTCGCAGGAAATCCCTCGGTCGACGTCCTCGGACGCCTCGCCGTCCTCAAGTTCATCCGCACCGAACTGCAAGCGCAATTCGCCCGCATCCTCGAGCAGTGCCGGATGAAATCCAAGTCCCTCGAAGGCCTGCGCCAGGCCAAGATGATGGAGACCCAGGAACTGGTAGCCAGCTTCCAGGTGCGCAAGAAAATCATTCAGCGCAAAGCCGGGCAGGAAATCTTCCGCCTGCTCCGCGAAATCGAAAAAGAAACCCTCGCCCGCACCCGCCGCTCGCTCTTCGGAGACCTCCCCACCGACACCTACCGCCTCTTCCTCAACCCGCTGATCCTCACCGAAGACGGCCGCGACGACTACCTCTGCGCCGAGCATTACTACATGTTCGGCAACTTCGACCAAGATCCCGACCGCTTCGCGAATCTCCGCCAGCTGGCGCTCGGCTTCCTGTGCGAACTAGGCTACGAAGAGCCCTCCGACGACCAGCTGCTCGAGCAAGCTCTCAACGTCCCCGAAAACGCCGCCACGCTGGTAGGAACCGGAGACGGAGACGGCTCCACCGACGACAGCCGCAACCTCAAAGACCGCCTCGATCTCTGGACCCGCATGCTCCAGAAAGAAAACGTTCTTCCCCACGTAATCGCGTCCTACGAAGCCGTAGCCCTGCTAGGCGAGTACGCGCCCCGCGTCAATCCGCAGCAGTTAAAAAACGCCCTGATCTCCCGCGAGGAATGCGCCCGCGTAGAAAAAATCATCGCTGAAGGGCGCCTTCCCACCGACCGCCTCCATGCCGCCATCGGCCGAGTAGCTTCCTGCCGCAGCGCCGAGCGCGCCCGCATCGCCGCCCGTCTGCTGCGCGACCTCTTCTGCTACCACCGCGATCGCCGAGGCCTCGAAGCCATCACCAGCGGCCTAGACAGCATCAACCTCATCTCCGACGACAAAGTCCGCGAACTCTCCAGCCTCAACGGCATGCTCTACGAGTTCCTGCCTCCCGAAGACCAGCGCGCCGCCGAAGAACGCATTCTCCACCACGTCATACTCAAAGCCGACGTCCGCGACTCGTCCATCCTTACCCGCTCGCTGATGGAAAAAGGCATGAACGCCGCCTCCTACTTCAGCCTGAATTTCTACGAGCCGGTCAACAAGCTGCTGGCAAAATACGGCGCCGGCAAAGTCTTCCTGGAAGGTGACGCCATCATCGTCGCCCTGCTCGAGCGCGAAGGCGAAGCCATGCTGGCCGTAAGCCGCGCTTGCGTTCTGGCCTGGGAAATCCTGAGCCTGGTGCGCGGCTACAACGAACTCCTCGAACGTTCCGGACTGCCCCAGATGGAACTAGGCCTCGGCATCGCCTATCAGGACTCCGCCCCGCTCTACCTCATGGACGGCGACCACCGCATCATGATCTCCGACGCCATCAACGAGAGCGACCGCCTATCGTCCTGCAACAAGCGCGTCCGCAAAAAACTCGCCCCCGACGCCGGCCTGTTCCGCGTCTACCGCCTCCAGATCAGCGCCAGCTCCGACGCCGACGGCGCTTCCGAAGAAATCACCATCAACTACAACGTAGGTGGAATCTGCCTAAGCGAACCGGCCTTTCGCAAGCTGCGAGCGGAAATTTCGTTGACCCCGTGGCCGGTGAATTTCAAGGGACCGTGGATTGACGACCAGCGCGAGTTCTTCGTCGGCACCGTCCCCCTCGCCAACGGGGCCTTTCGTAAGATCGCCATCCGCAAGAGCCGCATCGCCCAGGTGGACGTCCGCGATTTCTCTCTCCTGCACTGGACCGACCGCTTTTATTTCGAAGTCTGCGCCGACCCCGCCGTGTACGCCGCGTTGCCGGGGGAGAAGTCGGCGGCGGAGAAGGGATAATCTGTCAATTTGCGTAATGTTCCACGTGGAACATTGTCAATACTTATAGATAAGTACAGATATGTACTGGAAGAGTAGGGAAGTGACGCTCAGTATTGGACTTATGTCTTTCGTTGAACCGGGCAGGAATCGGGAGGGCACGACTTCCAGTCGTGCCGTTCAAGCCGACGAAAGAAGTTCGGCTTCAGCCGCTGAGGTCCCTAAAGGCCGTGGGCGCCGAGAAAGCAGAGTAGTAGCGATGCCGACGGCGGGCACGAAGCGGAAGAAAGCTCACCTCGGCGGCTGAAGCCGTGTCATTTTGGAGAGACTTACGGCACGACTGGAAGTCGTGCCCTGCCCGCTTCGGCTCCCTTCACGCCCCATCGACGCGGTCTTCCCGAATCCCCTCGCCCCGGTCGAGTTGCGCGATGCCACGGCGAATCTTCGCGCCCATCGCTTCCCGATTCTCCAGCAGCCAGCGGTCCTGTTCTTCCTGGGTCTCGAGCAAGCGTAGCAACACTTCTTCAACGCTGCCGGACCCAGTCGCTTGCAGCTGTTTTTGAAGCCGGGCTTCCAGGGCCGCGTCTCGGATCTCGATATTCATCACGGGTAGGGAAATAGCGCTCAATATTGGAGTTATGTCTCTCGTGGAGCGAGTTCACCGCGCGGCATCCCACGTTTGCCGCAAACATGGGGCACTCGGCGGCTCTGTCTCTCAAGCACTACTGACCGCTCTGTTTTCCTATAGCTGTATCTGCGGGATAGGGGACAGCACCCTTGAGGATCTCGTGGCGGATCTCGCTCAACAGTTCGTGCGAGCCGCGAGCCTCCACAAAGACCAAGTAAGCTGCTGCTAATGCAAACACGCCCAAGCAGATTAATGCTTTGCAGAGCGCGAGCGAAGTCAGCAGTAACCCTATCCCTGACGACAGCAGCGCAACAGCGGTTCCAAGTTCGAACTTGAATCTCAGCACGACGCTGCGTAGGTAACGCTGACCAACCGGCTCGATCTTGAACGCAAGACGCAGATATTGATTCCATTCCTCAGAATGGGCAGAGAATGCCGGCCGCTTGCCAAGCCGCTTGTCAAAGTACTGGCTTTCGATTCTCGAACCAAGGTCTTCTACAAATAGACCCGTTGCAATGCTGGCCAGCACAAGAAGCAAGGTCGTTTCCGTATGATTTGCCACTACCAGATCACGCAGCGACGGGAACTTCTGAAGCAAAACGACAAACCACGAACTAATTGCCATCGCTCCGGGGATCACAATAGTAGCAAGCGGGCGGAATATCTCTGATCCAAAGGCGGTGAAGATTTCCTTCATTTTGGCATTCGCCCTATGGCGAACCCCCTAAACAAGATTGTTTCGTTCTTTGGCTCCAAATAGAGGTAATCAGATTGGTTCATGATCGCTTGTGGATAGGTACGAAATGCCATCCCCGGGCCACAATGATGCACATGTGGACAGGCAAGCGGGTCCTCGTAACAGGCGGCGCCTCATTCATTGGATTACATCTTGTTTCTGCGCTACATCGACGTCGGGCCAAGGTGCGCGTTGTCGACGACCTAAGCAGAGGTAGTCTAGATCGAATTACCGTGAGCGTAAAACGCGGCGAATGTGAGTTTGTTAAGGCCGATGTAAGGAGCAACTACGCGCGCAATGAGTTGATGCGGGGCGCGGATGTAATCTTTCACTTGGCGGCGAGACATGGAGGGCGATACTTTATCGAAAATAACGACAATCTCATTGCCGAGAACTTCTCGATCGACGAGGCGGTATTCGACGTAGCGGTCAACGCGCATGTGCCCCTCGTTTTCGCATCGTCTGCTTGCGTCTACCCTCGGCACCTACAGTTCGAGGGTGCAAACCCCTTGGAGGAGGATATGGCTGGACCGCCAGATGCTCCAGACAGCCTCTATGGTGTGGCCAAGTTGGCAGCTGAACGCCGCCTACAGGAGGAAGTGCAACGAGGCCGGCTGGAGGCGGCGATATGCCGGTATTTCACAGTGTATGGGCCTGGCTCTCCGGAAGACCATTCGGTGACTGCATTGATCGCGAAATCGTGCCTTGAAGCCGATCCCTTGTCTGTGTGGGGGAGTGGTGCACAGGTCAGGACGTGGGTTTTTGTAGAGGATGTAGTCGACGCCACGATCACCGCTGCTGAGAAAGTGAGCGACGGCACGCCCGTCAATGTCGGAACAACAGAAAGCTTTACGATCTCCGATGCCGCTCGCCTGATTGCATTACGCTGTGGGAGCAGCGGCGACATAGCGCCTGACCTTTCAATGCCGACAGGGCCAATGCACCGAGTTCCTTCTATTCTTCGGGCGCAGTCGTTGCTTGGGTGGAGACCCAAGGTGCGCTTTGAAGAGGGCCTGAAGCGAACAATTGAATGGTTTCGGTCTGAGAGAATCACCAACCAAGTGCGTGTGGGGCTAGGTCGCTTGCTTTTAGGACCCACTGCAATTTCGAGGGCCGCGTCATGAACCATGAGACGATCACGAAACTTGTCGAATTACAGATGAAGCAGTTCAACAGTACCCGGGATCTTAAGACAAGGATCAATATCGCGCTCTGGACATTTTTGGCCGCGACAGCAGGGTTCGCGGCTACAAAGCCTCATTCAAGGCCGGTAGGGTGTATGCAGCTCCTGGCTTTTGCTCCATTTCTCGTATTGGCAGTATTGCACGTCGCGTGGATGATAGGTATTCAGGACTCGCTGAACTTCGATAAGGCTGCGTGGATCAAGTTTCGCAAGATGCTTGATAACCCCGCGGAGGGAAAGGTTTCCGAGCTTCAAGATCCACCGCGGAGATTGGCATGGGTGGTGATCGAGAGCGGCGTGACGGTAGTTTTCATTGCGCTCGCATTGGCCGCAGTGCTTTTGGGCCCGCGTGCTATAGTCCCGCCGTAAAAAGGAGAACCTATCCCATGTCAAGACCGCCTTACCGTGGGCTGGCGTTAGGATTGCGGGTGGTGTCCGCGCTGATCGCCGTTGGAAGTGTGTTCATGATGCTCGCCGGCAAGCCGCTCGTCCTGCGCGTGTTCCTGCATCCTCCCGCGTCTGAGGTTTGATCGACACGCACCGTTCTTTCGCCCCTCCGGGGCTCGCTCACTTTCTGCCTTCCACCCACGGCTTGCGCCGTGGGCTGTATTCTGCCGCCGCTACGCGGCTTCCCAGGCTCCTCCAGTCCTTTGACATGCGTTGCGAAAGAGCAGGATTCGTCACAAACGCAATTGTGTCAGGTCACAGCCGGAGCAAAGCCAAGTCCGGTAGTGTTTCTTACCAAGGGCCCGCACTGCACTAGCCCAGGTGGGACCGGCGGCACGGCCGAGAAGTGGCGCGCAGACTGGCGTCACACCAGCCGCGAAGCGGCGCAAGATTACAGCCCACGGCGCAAGCCGTGGGTAGGCGTAGGGAAAGGACGCAAGCCCCGGAGGGGCGAAAGAAATTGGCGCATACGTCGGGCAATGTCGTCCTCCACATGATCTTCAGCACGAAGGGACGTCGGCCTCTGATTTCGAAGGACATCCGCCCCGACCTTTCCGCCTACCTCGGAGGCATCGTCCGCGAATTGCATGCCACGGCGCTCATCATCAATGGCACCGCCGATCACGTTCACATGCTGGTGCGGATTCGTCCCGCGCAATCTGCCGCGGAGCTAGCGCGCGTGATCAAGGCGAACTCATCCCGATGGGCGCGCCAGAAATGGAAAACGGATTTTGCGTGGCAGACCGGATACGGAGTGTTCAGCGTCAGCGAGTCGAATGTTGCAGCCGTGTCGAAATACATCGCGACCCAGGAGGAACATCATCGTACGCGGTCATTTCAGGAGGAGTTTGTCGCGTTCCTCAAGAAGAACAAGATTCCGTACGACGAGCGGTATCTCTGGGATTAGGGTGTTTTCTTGCGCCCCTCCGGGGCTTGGTCATCTTCCCGACGGCTACCCACGGCTTGCGCCGTGGGCTGTATTCTTGCGCCGCTTCGCGGCTGTTGCCAGCGACCGTCGCTCTCAAACCCAACCTCTGCAATCTGACCTCTGACCTGTCTTCACTTCTTACCCCCCGCCCCGTCCGCCGGATACTGAAAGCACAGCCCGTATCCGTCGGGATCGGTCACGCTCAACTGCTTCATCCGTAGACGCGGACGACCGGCTTCTCCAATTCATCCGCGAAGACCCGGCGCGCATCTCATCTCCAGAAGGGAACTGCCGGTATAATCCGCTTAGGCTGTTTTCTTTTTGGGGGTTCCCACCATGAGTGTTGCCCAGACTCTCGGCGAGTTGCGCGAAAGTCCCTTTTCTGAACAGCGCCTCGCTTCCCGCAGAGTCAAAGACGAGCTGCGCGAGAACCTGATGGCGCGCCTCCGCCAGGGCAGCTCCATCTTTCCCGGGATCGTCGGCTATGACGACACGGTGGTACCCCAGATCGTGAACGCAGTCCTGTCGCGGCATAATTTCATTCTGCTCGGCCTGCGCGGACAGGCGAAAAGCCGCATCCTGCGCGCCCTGACCGGCCTGCTCGATCCGCAGATGCCCTACATCGCGGGATGCGAAATCCACGACAACCCGTATTCGCCCATCTGCCGCCGCTGCCGCGAACTCGTCGCGCGCGAAAAAGATGCGACCCCGATCGCCTGGCTCACTCCCGAACAGCGCTACGTGGAAAAGCTGGCCACGCCTGACGTGACGATTGCCGATTTGATCGGCGATATCGATCCCATCAAAGCGGCACGCGGCGGACACGAACTCTCCAGCGAGTTCACCGTGCACTACGGACTGCTGCCTCGCGCCAATCGCGGTATCTTTGCTATTAACGAACTGCCCGATCTCGCCGGCAAGATTCAGGTCGGCCTGTTCAATATCATGCAGGAAGGCGACGTGCAGATTAAGGGCTATCCGATCCGCTTGCCGCTCGACATCGCCATCGTCTTCAGCGCCAACCCGGAAGACTACACCGCCCGCGGCAAGATCATCACCCCGCTAAAAGACCGCATCGGTTCGGAGGTCCGCACGCACTACCCGGCGACCGTCGAAGAAGGTATTGCCATTACCGCGCAGGAAGCCTGGATCCAGCGCGACGGCGTCCGCATGCATGTTCCGAAATATGTGCAGGAAGTGATCGAGCGCATCGCTTTCGTCGCGCGCGAAGACAAGAAAATCGACAAGCGCTCAGGAGTGAGCCAGCGGCTTCCCATCTCCGCCATGGAGAACGTAATTTCCAACGCCGAGCGCCGCGCGCTGACTCATCAGGAGACTGTCATCGTTCCGCGCATCAGCGACATCTATGCGGCGCTGCCCGCCATCACCGGCAAGCTCGAGTTGGAGTACGAAGGCGAGATGAAGGGCGCCGATTACGTGAGCAGGGAACTGATCCGCACCGCTATCGCCAAAGCCTACGACGGCTATTTCAAGAACACCGACATGCAGCAGATCGTGCAGTGGTTCGATCTCGGCGGCGAAGTCCAGTTGGCCGATTCGGCAAGCGCCGGCGAGGCACTTTCTTCGCTGCGCAGCATTCAGGGCCTGATGGAGAAAATCGTCAAAGTGAACGTCGGCCCGAAAGACACCGCCGAGAAGCAGGTCTCAGCCGCGGAATTCATCCTGGAAGGCCTACACGCCCACAAGCGCATCGGCCGCAGTGAAGAGCGCGTCTTCAGCGCCGGCGAGAAGCCGCCGCAGCCAAGAAAGCCCGAGAAACCAATTCAGGACGAAGAAATGCCGTATCGTCCGAGAAAGCAGTTTAACTAATTAGTTCTCAGTTCTCAGTTCTCAGTCAGAATCGGCACTGAGAACCGAGAACCGAGAACTGAGAACTAGGAACTCAGAACTGGGAACCGAGAACTGAGAACTGCCTTGCGCCGCATCCGCTACTCCAAATACGTCCCCGACCCGGCAGGCGAGATGAGCCTGGAGGACCTCCTGGGCGCGCTCTCGGACTACTTCTTGCGCAGCGGATTTCAGGAGAACATGTGGTACGAACTGCCCGAGGGTGAGCAGACCCTGGACGCGTTGCGGCGCGCGATCGAGCAGGCGCTCCTCAACGGCGAGCTGTTCGACAAGGAAATGCGCGACCGCCTCGATCAAATGCAGATGGAAGGCGAACTCGACGAACTGATCGAGAAGCTCATCGAGCGCATGCAGCAGGAAGACTACATCTCGATCGACCAGCCGCACGATTCCGCGAAGCGTTCCAGCATGGGCGGACAAGTTGGCGACGCGCAGCAACAGGCCCGTTTCGAGATCACCGACAAGAGCCTCGACTTCCTCGGATTCAAAGCGCTGCGCGACTTGCTCGGATCGCTTGGTAAATCCAACTTCGGCCGTCACGACACCCGCGACATGGCCACGGGCATCGAAACCAGCGGCGCCTCGAAACTCTACGAGTTCGGCGACACCATGAACCTCGACATCACCGCCACGCTTTCGAACGCCATCCAGCGCGAAGGCCTCGATTTCCCGCTGAACATCGAATACCGCGACTTGCAGGTACACCAGTGCGAGTACCAGTCGTCGTGTGCAACGGTGCTCATGCTCGACTGCTCGCACTCGATGATCCTTTACGGCGAGGACCGCTTCACGCCCGCCAAGAAAGTCGCGATGGCGCTTTCGCATCTGATCCGCACGCAGTATCCCGGAGATTCGCTTTCGCTGGTGCTTTTCCACGATTCCGCGGAAGAAGTCCCACTCTCGCAACTGGCGCGAGTGAAAGTCGGCCCGTACTACACCAACACCCGCGAGGGCCTGCGGACGGCGCAACGCATCCTCGACCGCCAGCGCAAGGACATGAAGCAGATCGTCATGATCACCGACGGCAAGCCCTCGGCGCTCACCCTCGAAGACGGCCGCATCTACAAGAACGCCTTCGGCCTCGACCCGTTGGTCGTCAGCCAGACGCTCGAAGAAGTCTCAAAATGTAAGCGCGCGGGCGTGCTCATCAACACTTTTATGCTGGCCTCGGATTACGGACTGGTGCAGTTCGTCCAAAAAGTTACCGAGATGTGCCGCGGCAAGGCGTACTTCACTACGCCCTATACTCTGGGTCAATATTTGCTGATGGATTACATGTCGCGGAAGACGAAGACGATTCACTAGCGGGCTAACACTTATCGCAAAGTGTGCGATGAGAGTGTGCCCGGTACAATTCGTCCAATGCGCAGATTTCGTACGTGCTGACATCTCGCGCTTTTTCCAGTCATTGCAGCCTCGCGTACTCGGCCTTGGCCTGCTTCAGGATGGGGCCTAGTTTGATCTGCGAGATGTGCGATGCGGTGAACGTCGGCCCTGCCTAAGGTAGCTGCCAGTCCAACGCGTAGATGTCGAAAGAGCTGATGTCGCGCAGTGCCAGTGGAGAATCATCGGGAGCTAGGCCGGTCCAGGAAGCGAAAGTTGCCGATGTGGGCCGCTTCACATCTTTCAAGCTGACCACGCGTTCCAACTTATGGTCCTGGATGTGTACCCGATAGAACGCCGGCTCACCTCCGGCCGTGGAACTGAAGTACACAGACTTTCCATCATGCGACCACGCTGGGTAGTCCGCCTGTGTTTGGGTCAACTCTGTCCATTTCTTGGTTTTCAGGTCAAACAGCGTGAGATGGTTCGTGCCAGTAAGAGCGGCGATGGAGTCGCCGTCCGGCGATAGGATGGGGAACCACTTGCCTTGAGAGCCTGTCAAAGTCGTAAGTTGGTTCGTCTTCAAATTCAACTGATGGATGGCGGTCGCGGTAAGGTCATCTGGCAAGTTGCCGAAAAACAACGAATTGCCATCCAGTGACCAGTTGGGAAAAAAGTCGATGCGGTCGCCCTGGGTCACTTGCTTGGGGGCTCCACCATCTACCGACACGGTATAAATGTGCATGGTTTTGCCAGGCATAAAAGCCGCGAATGCAATCTGCTTACCATCGGGGGACCATTGGGGCGCACCGGCTATCATAGAGGAAGGAGAAAGCTGAAGCCGCTCGGTTCCGTCCACCTTGCTGCGCCACACCGTTCCGTCCGGGAAAATATCGTAGGCGACCCATTGCCGATCTTCCGAAAATGCTAATCGAATCGCGGAAATACCTGAAAAATACGGTACGAATTGCCTAGACTTGACATCGAAACGCACCAGTTGGCCCTGAGTAGCCCCTTGAATCGCAAGAAGCTTCTTGCCGTCCCGGCTCGGCACCGGGCTGAATATGTTGCTTTCGCCCGTGGTCAACGGAATTGGTTCCAGGTTGCGCCTGCGGAGAAAACCACCTTTCTCCCGAATCGCCCAAAGGGTGCAGTCGTTCATGCGGGGTTCGGTATGAAAGACAAAGTAGTTCCCATCCGGAGTCCAGTTGCCGCAGCACGCTGCCGCTCGATTTTTCCAGCCAGGCAGCAAGGGGTGCAAGCCCGTCCCGTCAGCGGCTACCTCCCACAGTCCGTCCGCGGTGAACCGCAAAACCCGCCCGTCGGGCGACCAGCGGGGCCAGAAAGCGGGACTGGTTAAACTTACGAGCCGGCGGGACTCGCTACCGTCGGGCTTCGCCAGGAATAGTTCGTTGCCCCGCGCATATACGATTTGTTTTCCATTCGGCGACCAACTGGCATCGTGGGCGAGAACGTCGCCCACTCGCCGCGGCAAGCCCGTGGGCAGTGGCAAGATGTAAATGGGAACTTCAGTCAGGCTTTGCGAGCTGAATTGCCCAATCAGCAGCTCCGCCCCAGTGGGCGAGATGTCTGCCATCTGGATGTCATCGAAGTGAGAGTCAATGGGTGCCGTCTCCCCGCCCGAGATGGAGGATTCCGCAATCGTCCATCCGGTCGCTTTCGGCATCATGAAGTACAGGCGAGAGCCATCTGTAACTAACGGAGGAAACTTCCTCTGCCGGTCGTGGGTTAGGGCGGTGTAGGCGAGCACTTTCGGCGGTGGCAGAGGCCTTAGAAACCAGTACGCCAGCGCTACAATCCCCACCGCAACCAGGCTGAGCACGGCGCGCCACCATCGATGTTGCGGTTTTTTGGGACTGCTACCATTCACTGGCGGCGTTATAACCAGCAACCGGTAGCCCCGCTTCGGGATGGTCTCAATCAGTCGCGGGGCTTTTGGATCGTCTTCCAGCGCTCGGCGCAAGTCGGAGATACAGCGGATGAGCGCATCGTCGCCCACGAACGTATCCGTCCAAACTTCTGCGATCAGTTTTTCCTTGGAGACGACGCTGCCATCCTGCTGGGCCAGGCAGACGAGCACCTCCATCGCCTTCGGCTCGAGGTGGACATCGTGGCCGTTGCGCGAAACGCAGTTCAGGCTGGGCCGGACCACCCAGGGGCCTAACTTGAAGTCCTGATTCACTCCTACCCCCAGTTTCAGCGCTGAGTATACCCCCATCTTTTGCGCCATCGGCGTTTCCTCGGCGAAAAGTCTCCCAAACATCGGCTCCAGATCGGGACTTATCGGGCCCGACCCGGCTAACTCCACATAAGAGCTCGCGACGCCGGACAGTTCGACTGGACCTACCCCCCAGTTTGGCTTCCCGGCGTCGGGCAGCTCTCCGGGGAGGCCCTATGGGCTGGATGAGGGTGGTGCGGAGCTTGACGGTCTTGGCTTTGTTATCGGCGGCCAGTTGGGCGTTCGAAAAACCGAACGAAGTGCCTTTCAAACTCTATCGCGGCTATATAATTGTGGTCCGCGGGTCGATGGGCGGCTTGAGGGACTTGAATTTTCTGGTGGATACGGGCGCAGTCCCCAGCGTAGTAGACTTACGAATTGCTCGCAAGCTTCATTTGCGAGGGCAACCGGGGCACGTCGACGTCCCGACGAAGACTCTTACGACCGAACGGGTCATTGTGCCCGACGTGGTTCTAGGTTCGTCGTATCTGAGAGAACTTAGGGCCATTGTCCAGGATCTATCCTTCGCAGAGGAGGCCTTGGGAATCCGAGTGGATGCCATGATCGGCTTCGACCTGCTCGGTCAATCAGCTTTCACCATCGACTATGAATCGAAGAGGCTTATCTTCGGCCCGATTGATCCGTCGCTCCGCACCGTTTCCTATTCACCCGGCCTGCCTTATGCGTTGGTGATTCTGCAAGTTCAACAGGAAAGACTAAGTATCCTCGTCGATACCGGCGCGAGCAACCTTGTTTTGTTCCAGAGCGGAGTGCGCAACTGCCGTCAAGCCATTAACACCTTTGGCCAGGAGACCTGGACCAGCATGGGTGGCGAGATGCCCGTCGCGAAGGCACATCTATTAAGTGCTTACCTGGGGGGTGTCTCTTGGGGGCAACGTGTCGCCTACATCCCCGACAACAGCACCAACCAACCCTCGGGCCTGGCGGGGTTGCTCGGTACGGTGGCGCTGGGAAAGCGTGTGGCTTTCGATCCGGTCCGGAAAGTTGTGGCCTGGGAGGCGAAAGAACCATAGCGAGTGCCAGGCACCAGTCATGAAGCATTAATCGCCTAGTCGGGCACACCAAACCCAAATCATGAATATCGACAGTGGCTTCATCCGCGCAGCGCTTCCCAATCGCTTTCTTCGCTGGCAGGAGAAACGATGTCGCCGGTGATTTGACCGGTTCCCGCCAGAGAACCTACCCAGTGCTTCGGCCTCCTGGACGCATGAGGAGGGACGACCTCAGCCACCGGTTTGCCGAAACGCGTCACCAGAACTGCTTTCCCGGTTTTGCGGACTCTATCGAGCACGGCCAGGCAAGTGGCTCTGAATTTGGAACTGGGAATTTCTTCCATGTTGGGGCTCCCTTGCAGATAGAACCACGGTCAGAGACCATGGTCAATGCACGAAATGTCTCTCTTCCGGCCGGCAGCCTTCGCGGGCGAGGGCGCCCGCGCCACACAAACCAGATTCATCACAACCGCTGTGACGGCCCGCACATCCCCTTGATCCCGAACGCGCTACTCTGATCTCACTCCCATGACCACTCCCGGTCCCATTCCCTCCAGAAAAGGTATGGCATGCTCGCACTCAGGAGATTGTCTGCCCTGGCCTTCGTGTGTCTGGCGAGCCTCGGCGCTGCCCAGCTTTCGGATCAACTCGCCGCCGCGCGCGTCCTCGGGCCGCGCTGGAGGCAGATGTCCCGCAGGGCCACCACTTTAGCTGGGAGGAAGCCCATCACCTTCCACCCAGTTTGTCTAAAACTCAAGGCTTTCGCGCCAGCAGACTCAGTGTCGCGCGGTAGCGAGTAGCTTGATACTTCTTTCCCTCATATTCTCCAGCGATTGGCTCTTGGTATATTACTTCCACCACGTGCCAGCCTTCTCTTTCAACTGGGAATACTGTGACCCCCCAAGCGTCCGTCTTGAGTTCCTCCATCCACCCATCTCCAGCGTGAACTACCAGCTTGGCATCAGCCAAAGGCTTCTGCCGGAAGAGGACCCGGACTGCTGCCTCACTGCCAACAACCGGGCGTAGATTTTCGGTAACAGGAACCACATCAAGCTCGAGGTAGTTCCCGAGCTTGGACTCGCCCTCCGGTGCCTGATTTTCGGAGTGTCCCAGCTGAGTCCGGCTGAAGTAGATCGCGCGCACCACGCCAATCCCGTTCTTGCTCCAGTCAACGACCCCTCGATCCAAGGTTGCCAGGATGTTGTACCGTCCGACTGCCTTCAGGCTCATCGTTCCGCGGTAGTGGTTTCCCTCTTCTGCAAGCACAATCGGATCTTCAACGCCACCTGGGGCGCTGACCAACAGTTTGACCCCACGGATTTCTTCCAACCGACCTCCAGCTTTTTCCCGGTGCGGAAACTCTCCGTAACACAGCATGATTTCAACAGGCTCACCGGCTTGCGAGCTTTTTGCGGTTTCGATCCAGATATGGTGTGCAAAAGCTGCAGGAGCAAGCAGCAAACCCAAGAATCCGACTGCGCAGGCCGCCACGAAAAGCGCGTTGCTCTTTGCGAAGTTCTTCATTTTCATGATCATTTCTCCTCCTTGACGGTCACTATTTTATGAACAGAAGACCTTTCGGAACCGGGCCCCACTTACTCCGGCAATAGTTCCAATCTGCGCTCCCTTTCTTCATTTCTCTTTATCCGCCTCTTCTTGAACAATCCAAGCAAAAACCCTGTGGGTACCAAAAGTGTGAGTGCCACACCGGCAATCACGCTCAGCCAGTAAAATTGTTTTCCGAACAGGAGCCCCCGGTGAAGTTGGAGCACCCACCTGTGGAAATTAAAAACGGTCGCGCCTTCGACTTCGGCAGTATCCAGGTTTACGAGCACTTCGGTGTGCAGATCGGAGTAAAGAACTCGGACTGTATGTGAGCCGGACTTTCCTTTTTCCCGGAATAATCCGAGCCACTCTTTGTGCCCGCTGGCAGCCTCGGCCAGTTGCAGGGCCTGGTCAACAGTCAGGGGCGCCGAGAAGTGGGGTAGTCCAGCTTTCGGGACGGATACGGTCCGGTCGAATCTTTGCAGGAACTCTCCAAAAGTTAATCCGATTCCGGTCAAGCCCATCACAAGTATGTACACCCCGGCCGTGAGCCCCACGTATCTGTGAATTTTTCGGGCTGCGAGTCTCCCCACTGGTCTTCTCCGAATCCCCTAGAAAATATCCCTCTCCAGCCAGAAAAGTGACCAGTCCACACGAGCCAGAACCGCCTGGTAGAACTTCTCCGTCTTCGAGAATCCTCACCAGCCCGCCGCGACGGCGCGCCTTAATACGCCGCTAGAACAGCAGTCGAATCCCCAATTGGAGCTGGCGCCCCGGGTCTGCCCCTCGAAGCCCTCCGACCGGCTTCAGAAAAGAAGGTGAGGGAGCGGCGCCGTCGCCGTAGATGTTATTCAGGCCTCCGGAAAGGAAGTCTGCACCGATGAAATTGGAGTGGTTGAGCACATTGAATGCTTCGGCCCGAAACTCGAGTTGCAAGTCCCGAAGCGCAAATCGCCGGGCAAAGGAAACGTCAACGCTGGCCTGCGGTGGCGCCCGAAATGAGTTGCGCCCCAGACCCGCCGGACGATCGACTAAATTTGTATCGCCATTATTATCGAGCCCTGTCAGAGGGTTCACGGGCAGACCTGACGCAACGGTGGTAACCAGCGAAAGCTGCGAACGAAACGGCAGCTCGACGATGCCGTGGGCGACGAACCGGTGCCGCTGGTAGAAGTCGCTTGGCGCACGCTCCGCCCGGAGGTTGCCCCAGTCATTCGGTAGTCCGGTGATCGATTCGCCAAAGAACATCGAATAGGTTATCGCAGAGGAATATACGTAATGGGTTTCGATCTGAAAGCGGCTCGAAAGCCGTTTGGACAACCCCAAGTCGAGCGCGTCGTACAAGCTGGCTCCGGTGTTCTCGATGGCCAAAACGTTGCGCACCGCAACGCCGTCGATCGACCCCAGGGGCCGTGTGGCGTCCGCCTCGGCGACGGAGCGCCGCTGCCCGGGTCCGGTGCGAATAAACGGCGCCGGTGCGTTCATGTCTCGCGGGCGCATCTGCTTTAATGTGTGCGCGTGGATCACATCGGCCGTGAACATCCACTTGTCAAACAAGGTCCGCTGAACGCCGAGCGAGAACTGCATGTTGTAGGGATTGAGCAACTTCCTGTCGGGGAGGAAAAGATTCCTGCGGGCAGGCGCGGCTCCGTCCGGCGGAGCCGTCAGCGAATCCGGGAATGTTGGAAAGCCCGGCGCGCCAAAGGGGATGACGAAGGTGGCCGTGGGTGAATTTAAGCCCCCCGTGAAGAACTGACGCCTGACATGATTGAAGTAGAGATCGTAGAAAATCCCCGCGCCCCCGCGCACAATGGTTTTGCCGTTGCCTGCCACATCGAGCGCGAATCCCACTCGCGGAGCGAAATTGTTCTGGTCGTCAGTAATCGCTTGGTGTTCGTAGCGAAGCCCGAGATTGGCGGTCAACCGAGACGCCAACCTCAGATCCGCCTGCGCGAAAGCCGAAACCTGGGTCTCACTGTAACGAAGCCTGGCGCTTCCAAATGTTTGGGTGTACTGAATGGGGTTTTGCCCCGGCGTGGGTGGTCCAGGAGCAAAACGGTATTCTCCAAACGGGGTGAAGCTGATGTCTTGGACATTGAGGCTCACGAAATCGGCCCCGATCTTGAATTCGTGCCGGCCTTTCCGAAGCCCCAATTGGTCTGCGATCTGATAGGTTCGGGGGCGAACGAAGAGGTAGCTGGAGCCCCCCTCGACGCTGAAGAGCGGGCGCACGACGGAAACCTGGGGGTGGAGCGCCTTGCTCGTAAAGGGAAACGAATTGATGTAACTGAAGCGCGCTTCATTGATCCTGGAGCCGAGAACGGTCTTTAAGACGAGCTGTCCCCCAACTGCTTGCTCCGCGCCGATTTGGGCCGCACTCGGCTGAGTGAAACCGGAGACGCGGTCAAACGGATTGTCATCGACGCTGTGGTTTCCATTGAGCCGCGCGGTCATCGAGTTCGCGGCGTTGATCTCATGGTCCAGTCGGACAAGAGCGAACTGCTGGCGCAAATGGCCGCTGAAAGTGAGCGGGACGGGTGACTGGACAAACGCTCCTCGGTCCCTCTGTTGCCGCTCGTAGTTGACGAAAAAGTGAGTCCGCTGGCCAAGCAGCGGGCCGCCCATCGAGCCGCCAAACTGATGCAGCTCGTTGGGGACGTGCCGGTTTGCCACCGGAGGCGCAGCCTGAATCCCGCTGGCCCGAAGAAAGTAGAATCCCTCCCCGTGGAAGCCGTCGGTTCCGGATTTTGTGATCGTGCTGAGGATTCCGGCCGTCGAGCCGCCATACGCAGCCGAATAGGCGTTGGTCAGAACTTTGAATTCCTGCACCGCCGAGATTGACACGGTTTGCCGCTGAGCATTGGCGAACCCATATTCGTAGTTGCTGCTGCCGTCAAGCGTATAAAAGGTATATCGGAAAGAACTGGCGTTGATCGACAGCCGCCCCCCGATCTGGCCTTCGTTTCCGAGTCCAGCCGTGTTGCGGACGTGCGGATCGAGCAGCGCGAAGCGATTTAACTGCCGGGCGTTCGAGGGAAGCTCTGTCAGTTGTTTTGCATCTACGGCCTGGCTGATTTCCGGCGCCACCGGCGGCGGCAGCTTCTCTTCCACTACAATCCTTTCGCTAACCGGAGCCAGTTTTAGAACAAAATTCAGAACCTTCGTTTGACCGGGCTGCAATACAACCGATGATTTCACCTGCGGGGCAAAGCCGGCTTTCTCGACCTTGATCTCATAGACAACCGATGGGGAAAGCTCGCTGATGGCATACTTCCCCTCTAGGTCTGTGAGAGCCACCACGTCTGATCGAGCAGCGGTGTCTTGCAGGATGACCTTAACCTTGCCTATCACCCCACCGCTTTCGTCCTGGACTTGTCCTTCAAGTCTCGCCTTTTCGGCGCCGCTCACTTGGCCAGAAGTGAACGCAGGCCCACACAGGACAGCCGCCAGCAAGACTGCCATGCAAACCAAATGGCGAAAACTCCGGCACTGCGGTTGCTCTGTAAGGTGACCGAACTTGAGGACATACTCTTTGAGCGCTTGAAAACAATTTGATAGACTGCATACGGCATAGCAAAGGTCGGGCATTCGAGGCTCCTCTTTTCTGTGCTTGAGGGCTTTCGCCGCGCTAACGGCGAAAGTCCTTTTTTTTAGACTTCCTAGTTGCAACTGAATATCAACTAGTTTTTCCTTTTATACGGTGTGCCGATGAAGCAGTCAAGACTTCGGCCAAAGAAATCGTTGCAGAAACGTTGCAACAATTCCCCACTCTCGCTGGATGGGGAGGTTATCCGTCACACTCTTTCCCTAGGGCGTAAATCTACGATCCTGGCGTGACCAAACGTGCGGAACGCCGAGATCCTTATTCTTAATGTCGCGTCTCGGCTGCGCGGTCCCCGCCACACGGACAATATTCATCACAATCTCCCGTGACCTCCCTCACATCCCCCTGATCCCGAACGCGCTACTCTAATGTCACTCCCAGGACCTCTCCCGGTCCCGTTCCCTCCAGAAAAGGTATGGTATGTCCGCATTCAGAAGAATGTTCGCGCTGGCCTTCGTGTGTCTGGCGAGCCTCAGCGCCGCCCAGCTTGCGGATCAAGTCGTGGCCGCGCGCGTCCTCGGTCCGCACTGGAAGCAACTCTCCCGCTCCGCCGGGATGGTCTTTTCGGGCACCGTGATCGGCGTCGAAACGCAGCCCGCTGGAAAGGATCGGCCCGTCCCGCTCATCCTGACCAAATTTCGCGTGGATCGAGCTTTCGCCGGCGTCCGGCCTGGACAAGTGCTGACCATTCGCGAGTGGGCGGGCGCCTGGTCCACGCATCGCGCAATGCACAGCGGCCAGCGCATGCTTATCTTCTTATATCCGCCCAGCCGCCTCGGACTGACCAGCCCGGTCGGCGGGCCGCTCGGACAGGTCACGCTTGACTCGCGCGGTGAGATCGCCCACGCCGTCGCGCTCGCGATCAACCCGCGCAACGCACGCTCTCCCATGCGCGTGGCCGCCACCCAGCCAATCATCACCCTGCGTCAATTGGAGCGGGCCATCCGCAGCGCCCGCAAGAACGAGGAGTGAACATGCCCCGCCGATTTCTGATCGTCAGCGCTCTCGTGCTCTGCAACGCTCTTCCCGTCACGGCCGGAGGCCCCGCCTACGTCGCCGGCGCCGGCTTCGATCCGGCCGTGAAAGGCCAGTCGCTCATCTGGGCCGGCGGAAACGTGCAATACTTCACCGACCAGGGAGACTTGAGCCCGATCCTCAGCGGCGGACAAGCCGACGTCCTGGTTGCCGATGTGTTCACCCACTGGACTGGTGTGCCTGGCGTCACGCTCACCGCGACCCTAGGCGGACATCTTGCCGAGGACGTGAGCGGCGCGAACGTAGTCGGCTTCCCGGATGGCACCTACTCGATTCCCGACGATATCCAACCCAGCGCCCTTTCGACTCCGGTCGGAATTGTTTACGACTTCGACGGCCAGGTCACCGACGCGCTGCTGGGCGCGGGCGCCGGTGGGCTGGACCTCTGCTTTACCAATGCCGTGTATGGCGGACCCGACAATTTCAGCTTCGATGCTCACCTTACCCACGCGCTGGTGGTCATCAACGGCGTCTGCATTGCCGATACTTCAAAGTTACCCGACGTCCGCTACCGGCTGACGCGCACCCTCGGCCGCGTGCTTGGACTGGGCTGGTCGCAAGCCAACCCGAATGTGATCACGCGCAAACCGCCTCCAGTTGCCGACGACTTCCAAGGCTTTCCGCTGATGCACTTTCTCGATCCCGTCGGCTGCGTGCCCATCAATATCTGCTATCCCGACGCCGAGGTTCCAAAGATGGACGACCGCGCCTCGCTCGGCCGCCTGTATCCTGCCAACCCGGCTAGCGCAAGAATCCACGGCAGCGTGTTCTTCACCGACAACAGTGGAAGTCCCGCACAGCCGATGCAGGGCGTGAACGTGGTCGCGCGCCGCATCGAGTCAGGCCAGCCCTCGCGGCAATCGGTCGTTGCCTCGGTTTCCGGATTCGCCTTTCGCGGCAACGCCGGCAATCCGGTCAACGGTTTCGTGGATGCCCACGGCCAGCCCTTCGACTATTTCGGCTCCGACGATCTCGCGCTCGAAGGCGCGTTCGATCTCGCGGGACTCGAAATTCCCGATGGCAAGAACAGCGCCAACTACCAGTTGAGTGTTGAAGGGCTGGATGCGAATTGGGCAGAAGACGTCGGGCCGTACGCCCCTTCGCAAGTCGCGCCTTCCGGCTCGTTTACTCCGATTGTGCTCACGCTCCAGCGCGGATCGGATGTCGCGCAGGACATCCTGATGCTGGGCAGTGCAGTTGCGCACACCGACCTCGCCAGCGGCAGCACCTACGCAAACCCCGTCAACCTTCCCCAGGGTGGAGGATGGGGCGCGTGGATTTCCGGCTACGGCGCCGCAGACTGGCTCCACTTCACAGCCCAGGCGAACCGAACCGCCTCCGTGACCGCTTTGGCGGTGGACGAATCTGGCCAGTCCACCCAAGCCAAACTCATGCCCGTGATCGGCATCTGGCAGTTGAGCGACCAGAGCGGCGGCCCAGCTCCGGCCGCCACCCCCTCGGCGTTCAACACGTTGGTTCCGGGGATGACCCGCCTGGATGCCCAAATCAGCGCCGGCGGCAGCTTCCGCGTGGGCGTCGCCGACTACCGCGGCGACGGTCGCCCCGACTACTTCTACTTCGCCAGCATTCTTTACTCGGACTCAGTGACCCCGCCGCGGATCAGCCTGCAAGGTGGACCTGCGACTCTGCACGGTCTCGGTTTCCATCCCGGGCTCCAGGTGCGCGTGGGAGCGGCCAGCAGCACAGTTCTTTCCGTCTCGGCAAATGATCTGCAAACTGCGCTGCCCGCCGGCGTCCAGGACGGCACCGCTTCGCTCGTCGTCAACGATCCCGCGAGCGGCAGCTTCTCTCAAATGACCGACGTCGTGACCTACGGTGCTGCCGCCACCGACCTGCTCATCCTATTACAAGGGGCAGAGCCGGCAACACCGGTCGGAGCCGAAGCCGCCAACCCGATTCGCGTGCGCGCAGTTGCGGCCGATGGCACGACCCCGGTCAACGGCGCCACGGTTGCCTGGACCACCACCAACGGCGCCAGTCTTTCAGTTTGCGGCGGCGCCTCGAATTGCTCCGCGCTGAGTGACGAGGCCGGGGTAGCGTCCACCCAGGTGACGCCGACTGCCACCGGAGCGAGCAGCATCACTGCAACTCTCGCTCCGGCCTCGTACACGCCGCCGCAATCGAAGCAAGCGACCGTGCTCGGCACCGCGTCCGCGCTCGACCTGGCCGCGGTTGCGCCGACCAAATGGATCGGTCAGGGCGCCACCCTCGACGTTCCACTGACTGTTCGGGTACTCAACATGGGAGAGCCTCAGAAAAACATCGCCATCAACTTCAGAGTTGCCAAAGGCGTCGGCGGCCTCTCCTCGGGCACCGGTACCACCAGCGATGCCGGATACGCCTCCACCACCGTGCATCTCGCCAATCACAGCGCCGATGTGCAGGTGACCGCCTGCGTCGCTCCCAACAATTCGCCCTGCCAGACTTTCAGCCTGTTCGCGACGCCCGCGTCGCTTTGGAAATTGGAAAGCGTCAGCGGATCAGTTCAGGTCATACCCGTGGGCCAGCCGTTTCAGCCGCTGGTGCTGCGGGTCACGGACGGTAATTCCCCCTCGAATCCCGTCATGGGCGTGAACGTCGTTTTCGACGTCACGTTGGCGCGCATTCCAAAAGACCACGGGCCTCCCGGCGGTGGTAGTGACGACGGCGGCGGTGGCCGGGGAACCGGCATGCCGGTCATATTGGGAACCTACCAGACGCAAGTCGCCACCGCCGACGCCGGCCTGGCCAACATTGTGCCTACGGTGGGGAACGTTCAAGGCTACTGCGATGTTCTTATCGCCGCCACCGCCGGCCCCGTCACCGCGCAGTTCCACCTGCAAGTCGTCCAGCCGATAGGAGGAGGGCAACAGAAAAGACGTCCTGCCGGTGTACGACGGTTCAATGCCGGGGACGGCCCGCGCGCCGGAGCCCGCAGAGTGGTAGAAAGGTAGAGAACAGCGAATAGCGAATAGCGAACGGCTCACAGTAGACAGCAAACAACGAACTGCGAACGACTAACGACCAACCACTACTTCGTCCACCGATCCACCCACTCATTCACCGTCTTGTACCAAAGCTGCGAATTCTGCGGCTTCAGCACCCAGTGGCCTTCGTCGGGGAAGTAGAGCATCTTCGACGGCACACCCAGCCGCTGAAGCGTAGTGAATAACTGGAACCCTTCCGAAACATCCAGCCGGTAATCAAGCTGCCCGTGGATGACGAGCGTCGGCGTCTTGAAGCTGGTCGCGCTCAGGTGCGGGGACCATTTCCGGTACATCTCGCGGTTCGTCCAGGGCGTGCCCTTGAACTCCCACTCGTTGAACCAGAGCTCTTCGGTCGTGCCCCAGGCGGAGTCGGTGTTGAACATGCCGTCGTGCGAGACGATGCACTTGAAGCGGTCGGTGTGGCCGAGCACCCAGTTAGCCATGTATCCGCCGTAGCTCGCGCCCAGCGCGCCTCCCGGTCTTTGTCAATGAACGGATAAGTCTTCTCAGCGTAGTCGAGGCCCTTCATCAGGTCTTCAAACGGAGCGCCGCCCCAGTCGCCGTTGATGGCGTCGATGAACTTCTGCCCGTAGCCGGTCGAGCCGTGGAAGTTGATCATGATGACCACGTATCCATTGGCGGCGAACAGCTCGGGATTCCAGCGATAGCTCCAGTCGTCTCCCCAGGCCCCCTGCGGTCCGCCGTGGATGAGGAACTTCACGGGATACTTTTTGCTGGCATCGAAGTTGGGGGGCTTGACGAGGAAGCCTTGGACTTTGTCGCCGTTCGCGCCGGGGAACCAGAAGGATTCGAGGGGGGACATGGCGACTTGGGAGAGAACGGCGTCATTGAGATGGGTCAGTTGTTCAGCCTTTGGAAGCACACAGTCACCAGGCTGTGCCTCCCCGTTACGGCGGTTATTGCACGGGGGTTTCTTAGTCAACGAAAGTGAGTAAATCTGAATTGGGGCCGCAATCGACATTCGCGTGAAAAACAACGTCTTGGTATCGCTGCTGACCGCAAGATCGTCGTTAAACCCGCGAATGAGCGGCATTCGATAGGAAATTTCTTGCAGGCCTTCGGCCGTGGTCGCGACTCCTTCTCCGAATGGGACGGGTCCCCAAGGATGATCGATGGATAGCAGATAGATTGGCGCCTCGCCTTCCTCTTCACTAACGAAATAGACACTCTTCGAGTCTCGAGACCAGGTGTACGTCTCCACCCATTTATAAAAAGCCCTCTGTCAGATTCTTCTTCTCCCCCGTGCTGCGGTCGTACTGCATCAGTCGAAACCGGTCGCTCTCGTATCCCGGACGCTGCTGGGCGCGGTAGGCGATGTAGCGGCCGTCGGGCGAATAGAGCGGCGTCGAGTCGCTGGCGGGATTGTCGGCGGTGATCTTCTTGGCTGCTCCTCCACTCACCGGGACAATCCAGAGATCGTTGTTGGTGGACGTGGCCTCGACCTTGTCGTGGTTCGAGGTGTAGCAAATCTCCTGCCCGTCGGGCGAGAAGGCGTAGTTATCCTGCCCGCCGAGCGAGAACACGGGCGAATCGTAATCGCCGGGCGTGAGGTCGCGGGGATTTGGGAAGCCGTCGACTTTGTCCTTGTCGTCGCCGATCCTGCCAGGCTTTGGCCATTCGACTCGAACCAAGAAGATGTGAGTCCGCATCGCTCGCTTGTAAGAGTTCCAGTGACGATAAAGCAATCTGTCGAAGATGATCGCTTTCACTTTAGACTCTTCCGCTTCTTTCACCTTTCGCGCATTGCAATTCGCTTCGTCAGCGGGTGCGCCGTCGCATTCGGGATAAACATCCGAGGTGAATAGAATATTTTTGCCATCAGGCGACCAGAGTTCACCGCCAGCTTCGGTTGCAGTCGCGGTCAGCTTGTGGACGCCGGTCACAGTTCCCGCCGCGCCATCAAAATCCGCGATCCACACCTGCGATCCACCTTCTTTATTCGAGACGAACGCAAACCGCTTCCCATCCGGCGCCCACCGCGGACGGTCTCCGTCCTGATCGGCGACCAGCACGCGCTCCTGTCCACCCGCCAGCGGCACGATCCAGATGTGCGGCGTTTTCTTATTGGTGGCGAGATCGACGTCGACGGCACTGAAGACGACCCACTTCCCATCCGGCGAAGGCACCGGCTCGCCCACGCGCTTCAGCTTCATCATGTCTTCGAAAGTAAAAGGATGCTTGGTTTGAGCGGCCAGGGGCAGGGCCAGAAGAAGTGCAACAACGATTCGACAAACGCGCATGACGACCTCCGGAAAGAAGACTCAACAGTCTAATCCAACCAGGGGTTCACTAGGCGGACGCCGCAGCCCTCGAAGTCGGCGGTGTTGCGCGTGGCCAATGTGGCACCGTTTACGCTGGCAATCGCCGCGATCTGAGCATCGAATTCCGCGATCGGACGGCCCTGTCCACGTCGGGCTGCGGCGATTTTGCCAAAGGCCCGTGCTGCCGGTTCATCGAAAGGCAGTGTGCGGCCGGCAAAGTCTTCGGTAAACATGGCCTCAGCCTCTGTCAGCAGGCCGTCCCGTCGTTTTCCTTTCGGAAGAAGCTCTATGCCATACAGAATTTCAGCGACGCTGATCGTAGTGAGGCACAATTCGCCGGTGGCGCGCTGGTCTGAAATCCACGCCCGCACCTTCGGCGAAGGCGAGGGAGCCATCAGTTCAGAGAGGACGTTCGTATCCAGGATAATCACGAGCTTTAACGGATTCGCGGATCGCGAATGGGTCCGCGCGGCGGAATGTTTAATTCGACGCCGCCAAACCGAGCAAAACGGCGCTGGATAGTATCTGCGAGATTGGCTTGTGGCTGATCAGGATGGCTCAAAGCGCACTTTAGGATCTCGCGCGCTTCCTGTTCCATCGAGCGGCCGTGACGGGCGGCGCGGATGCGGAGCTTGCGTTTGGAGTTTTCCTCAAGCTGGCGAATCGTGATGCTTGCCATATATCAATGATAGCATTGCTGTCAATGATTGCAAGCAGCAAGTTTTAGAGACTATCCAGCATGGCCGTCATCTCCGACTGCGCGTGCGCATTCCCCGTCCGCCGCGCGGAAGAGATCCCGTCCACCAGCATCCTTTTTGCCTCATCAATGCGGCCTGCCTTCTCCAGTGTCTGCGCCGCCATAAAATACCCCGGCGTGTAATCCGGATTCTTCTCGATCAGCGTCTTGAATTCCTGCAACGCCTGCTCGATCTGTCCCACGTTCGAGTACTCCATCGCCAGCCCATAACGCGCGAACGTGTCCCCAGGATTCCCGGCAAGAATTTCCGTCAGCAGAGCAATACGATCCATAAAGGAGGTCTCAGGTCTAAGGTGTCAGGTCACGGGTGAAAAGCCAAGGGCCAATTGCCAAATGCCAAGTGCCAACCCTCGCGTTACAATGATTTTTCTCCGGGAGAGCTGATTTGGCCTGTCCCTATTTTGTGCCGCGGGAGATTGTGAACGACGGCCCTTGGCTCCATCCCTCGCGCCTGCCGCTGGGAGCGGGTTGGAGCGGTCACTGCTGCGCCGCCGAACAGTACGTTGCGCCCACCGACGCGGCGATCCGCGATTTCTGCAACCTGGGCAACGCCACTGCCTGTCCGCATCTTCCGCGCGAGCGCGACTGGGATGCGATCCGTTTCTCGGTCGCCCGCACCAGTGTGGAACAGATCACACTCTGGTATGTTTGCGAGTTGGCGCACGCTCCGGTCGAGCACGGGAAGCTCACTTTCGATCGCGTCGAGGAGCGCTGGCTCAACCCCCATGCGGACTCGCGCGTGCAGCGACTGGCAGCATGCTATCTCGAAACCTACCGCTCCCGCCGAAACGTGAGCTTGGCTGTCGGTGAAAGTTTGGGAGCGAATGAGAAAACGGCGTAACGCTCTATGAACGACCACGACCCGACAACCCGTCCCCGCCCAGTCCGCGACTCCAAGTCCGAGATGACGGAGATCGTCCTCCCCAACGACGCCAACCCTCTCAACGCTCTCGTCGGCGGACGCCTCATGCACTGGATCGATCTTGCCGCCGCCATGGCCGCTCATCGTCACTCGCGCCAGTATGTGGTCACGGCATCCGTCGATCATCTCGATTTCCTCGTGCCCGTTCGCGTGGGCGACATCGTCATCCTGCGCTCCTCGGTCAACCGCGTCTTCCATACTTCCATGGAAGTCGGCGTGAAGGTCTGGGTGGAAAACTACCACACCGAGACCAACCATCACGTCAGCTCCGCGTACCTGACGTTTGTCGCGGTCGACGCCACTGGCGGCCGCCGCCTCCCCGTCGCGCCTGTAATTCCCGAAACCGACGAGGAAAAGCGGCGCTATGAAGACGCGCTCCGCCGCCGCGAATTGCGCCGCTCGGAGTTGGCGCGTAGAAAGCAGGTTCAAACGTAGTTATCATTGGTAAGTCGTTTTCTCGACGAAGCGTCATGGTATTGCTGACACCTGAGACCTGACAACTGAGACCTTCTCTATGGACAGCGCCCTTCTCATCCATCGCATCCACTTCGCATTCACCGTTACGTTCCACTACCTCTTCCCTCAGCTCACCATGGGTCTCGCGCTGCTGATCGTGGTGCTGAAGACCATTGCCCTGTGGCGCAACGATCCCGTCTACAACCAGGCCGCCCGCTTTTGGGCAAAGATTTTCGGCATCAACTTCGTGGTAGGGGTCGTGACGGGAATCCCGATGGAATTCCAGTTCGGCACCAACTGGTCGCACTTCTCCCGCTTCGCCGGCGGAGTGATCGGTCAGACTCTCGCCATGGAAGGCATGTTCGCCTTCTTCCTCGAATCGGCGTTCCTCGGCCTGTTCCTGTACGGCGAAAAACGGCTGAGTCCCCGAGCCCATTGGCTTTCGGCGGTCGCTGTCTTTGTGGGGTCCTGGTTATCGGGCTATTTCATCGTCGCTACCGACGCTTTCATGCAGCATCCCGTTGGCTACTTCATGGCGCCGGATGGCTCCGTGCAGCTCGCCAGCTTCTGGGATCTCATCCTGAATCCCTGGGCCCAATGGCAGTACGCCCACACCATGATCGGAGCGGCCATCACCGGCGCCTTTGTCATGGCGGCGGTCGGCGCGTTTTACCTGCTCGGGAACAGGTTCACCCAGCAGGGCCGCATCTTCGTAAAGACCGGAGTAATCGCGGGCTGCCTGTTCAGCATCCTTCAGCTCTACCCGACTGGTGACGGCCAGGGCAAATTGGTCGCAACCCATCAGCCGGCCACACTCGCCGCCATGGAAGGACTATTCCAGAGCCAGCCGGCGGCGCCGCTCGTCATCATGGGTCAGCCCAACGACCAGCAAGGCAAGATCGATAATCCGCTGGAAGTCCCCGGCATGCTCAGCATGCTGACCTATCGGCGCTGGAACGCGCACGTCCAGGGACTCGACGCCTTCCCCAAGCAGGACTGGCCGGACAACATCCCGCTGCTTTACTACAGCTACCACATCATGGTTGGCCTGGGGACGATCTTCATCGCCGTCATGGTGGTGGCGGCGTTCCTGCTTTATCGCGACCGGCTGTTTCACGCGAAGTGGATGCTCTGGATCCTGCTGCTTTCCGCGCCCTTCCCCTACATCGCCAACACTGCCGGCTGGATGACGGCCGAGATCGGCCGCCAACCCTGGCTGGTGTACGGACTGATGCGCACCGCGGACGGCTACTCCAAGACCGTCTCCGCCGGCAACGGCATGTTTACTCTGCTCGGATTCATGGGCCTCTACACCGTGCTCGGCATTCTCTTCCTGTTTCTGATGCGGCGGGAACTTGAGACCGGCCCCGGCGAGCCTGGAGTTGCAAGGCATGAATAGACAAGGCATCAATAGAAATGATGGCGGTTTCAAGGAAATCTGCCTAAGGAAATCTGCCTAGGGAAGGGCACGGCTTCAGCCGTGCCGTCAGAGACAGTAAAGATTGGGGCTTCAGCCCCTGCACCGCTCAAAGAGGCAAAGTGAATATGGCCACCGTTTGGTTCTGGATTGTCGCTGCGATGATCACGGCCTATGTCGTGCTCGACGGATTCGATCTCGGCGCTGGAGCAATTTACCTGGCCGTAGCCAGGACCGACGAAGAACGCCGCCGCGTCCTGGGTTCCATCGGCCCGGTGTGGGACGGCAACGAAGTCTGGCTGCTCGCCGCCGGCGGCACGCTCTACTTCGCGTTTCCAGCACTCTACGCGTCGAGCTTCAGCGGCTTCTATCTTCCGCTGATGATCGTGCTCTGGCTGCTCATACTGCGCGGCATCGGCATCGAGTTCCGCGCCCATGTGCGCAACCCGGTCTGGCAGAATTTCTTCGACGTGGTGTTCAGCGTCTCCAGTATTTTGCTGGCCGTTTTCTTCGGAGCCGCGCTGGGGAACGTCGTGCGCGGCGTGCCGCTCGATGCCACCGGCTACTTCTTCGAACCGCTTTGGATCAACTTCTTCAATCTCAGCTCGCAAACGGGCATTCTCGATTGGTACACCGTGCTGATCGGCGGGCTGGCGTTGGTGACGCTGACTGCGCACGGCTCGCTCTATGTCGCGGTCAAGACCGACGGGGATCTCGGCCGCCGCGCTCGTGGTATAGCACTACTATGCTGGCCCGTGCAGTTCTTTCTGACTTGCAGCAGCCTGGTCGCTACCTATTTCATCCGGCCCGAAGTGATAGCGAACTACGCGAAACACATGATCGGCCTTCTGGTTCCCATCGTGGTTCTCGGCAGCCTCGCTGTGATGCTCTGGGCGAATCCCAAGGGCAAAGAGAAACTCGCCTTCGTTGCTTCGAGCCTCTACATCACCGGGATGCTGGTCGGCGCCGCGTTCGCCCTCTATCCCGTCGTGCTGCCCGCACGCGACCGCCAATACAGCCTGACCATCTACAACACCGCTGCCGCCAGTCATGGGCTCAGTGTCGGACTCGTCTGGTGGACATTGGGCGCAGTTCTTGCCGTCGCATACTTCGTGTTCATCTACCGCATGTTCCGCGGAAAAGTGCAGGTGGGAGAGGGGCACTACTAAGATTCAGTAGAGTGCTGAATGCCTACAACGCATCTTCACAACAAAATGAACCTCCACGCCGGCGCCCTCTATCCGGTGGACGGCGGATACTTAACCGTCTGACCAGTGTGGCGCGGGCGCCCTCGCCCGCGTGTCCGTCGCGTTTTTTATCTCAAGGCAACTGAATGCTGACGGCCGAGTGCTGAATGCCGGCCTCTCCCCTCCCGTATAATCAGAGAGTTCTTCTGAGAGGCACTTTTGAGCGCTCATTCCCATCATCCCGGCCAGCAGCAGCCCAGTCCGCAACCGCTCCCCGGCGTCAACGCCATCATCGCCGTCGGTTCCGGCAAGGGAGGAGTCGGCAAGACCACGCTCGCAGTCAACCTGGCCGTCGCCCTCAGCAAGCAAGGCCACAAAGTCGGCCTGCTCGATGCCGACGTCTACGGCCCCAACGTCCCGTTGATGCTGGGAACGAACGAGCAGCCGAAGGTGCTGGGCGAGAATCGCCTCGAGCCCCTCACCATCCACGGCCTCAAGGTAATTTCGGTCGGATTCCTCAACCCCGGGGACAAACCCCTCATCTGGCGTGGACCGATGCTGCATTCGATCATCCGCCAGTTCCTGGGATCGGTAGAGTGGGGACAACTCGACTATCTGGTCGTCGATCTCCCGCCCGGAACCGGCGACGTCGCGCTCTCGCTCATTCAAACCGTCCCACTGACGGGTTCGATTGTCGTGTCCACGCCCTCCGAGGTTGCCTTGCAGGACGCCCGCAAGGCCATCGAAATGTTCCGCCAGATGAAGGTGGACATCGTCGGCATGGTCGAGAACATGAGTTACTTCATCTGCCCGCATTGCCAGCACGAAATCGACATCTTTTCGCGCGGGGGAGCGGAAAAGACTGCGAAGCAGTTCGACGTGGCATTTCTCGGGAGCGTGGAACTCGATCCCGAAATTCGCAAGTCGGGCGACAGCGGCTCTCCGGCGGTGCTCCAGGGCGAAGACTCGCCGCATGCGAAGTCGTTGTTCGAGTTTGCCCGCAAGGTCGTAGCGCGGGTGGACGAGATCAGGGCCAGCAGTTCCGAAAGCGTGATCCAGATCCAATAGGGCCTCTTGCCAGGGTACCCGTTTTGTACTACACTGTAGTGCATGAAGACCGAAGTGTACAGCTGGCGCCTGTCCGGTGAACTCAAGTCGAACCTGGAGCGGGAAGCCCGTCAGCGCAAGGTATCGGTGTCGGCCGTTCTGGAAAGCGCGGTCCGCGATTTGCTGAAGAAAGGCGACAGCGCTACTCCCGAAGACGAGAAGCAACGCAGACTTCACACCGCTGCGGCGCGTTGCCTGGGTGTCCTCGCGAGCGGTAACTCTCGCCGCGCCGAGACCGCCCGCGAAGCGGTCCGCACGCGCCTGGGGCGGCGCTATGGCCGCTAATGCTCTCATCGATACCGGTGCGATTCTCGCGTTGCTCGACCGCACCGATCGCTGGCATGATGCTTGCGTCGACGCCTTCCGCCAACTCCGGCTTCCTCTTTTGACCTCCGAGGCTGTTCTCACCGAACTGTTCCACCTCGTTGGCGACACGCGCAGAGAGATGGAGGCTGCCTGGAAGTTCGTCCGTTCTGGAACGCTCGTTCTCGGCGCTATTGAAGATGCGGAACTGCCTCAGCTCTACAGCCTGATGTCGCGCTATTGGGATCGGCCCATGGATTTCGCCGATGCCACGCTCGTGTATCTGGCGAAGCGAGAATCTTTGTCGGTGATTCTTACCGTTGATCGTGCAGACTTTTCGACGTACCGTATTGAGGGAAAGCGCCAGTTCCGCGTGCTCCCAAGCGATGAACCTTAGTTGGCGCAGCCTGGCTCAGCCGCCGATAACAGGATGACCATGTCGGGCCGTGATGTTCCCATTGGAGAAAAAGCGCGTGGCACCGGCGAAACTCGCAAGCCGAGGGCCTGCTTACGCATTAGAGCAGTTCTCCAATTGCTGTAGAGTGCGAATCAAGAACGGGAGGGCACGGCTTCAGCCGTGCCGCAAGTCCCGCAAAGCATCCCGGCTTTAGCCGCTGCGGTCAGGCCCTCTACATCAACACGAGAACTGCTTTAGCCTTCCCCCCTTCAAACCTCCCCAGCCGGTACACCGCCTCCGCCGACTCGTCCTTCAGCACCAGCCTCGCCACCATCTCCCCCAGCGCCGGACCATGCTTGAATCCGTGTCCCGATCCGCCCCCGACAATCCATATGTTCGCAATGTTCGCATGGGCCGGATGCCGGTCCACGATGAAGTTGTGGTCCGACGTGTTCTCGTACTGGCACACGCGAGATTCGACGAGCGGCGCGTCTTTCATCCCTGGGAAGCGATAGGCAAGATAGCGCCGCGCCTCGGCCAGCCGGTCGTTGTCGACCAGCCGCTGTCCCGAGGTCGGATCGAACTCCGGCCCACGCGTGTCGTCCGCCAGCTTGAAGCCGCGGCTCTGGTTCCCGGGAATTCCGTACATGAAGTGATCGCTATGGTCCGCCCACACCGGCAAAGGGCCTTCGTCGTAACGGTTATCCCCCGCGGGAGTGCCGAAGAAAAACACATCCTGCTTGGTCGACACAAAGTGCGGGCCCACGTTCCTTGGAAACAGTTTGCCCAGCCACGGCCCGCACGCAAAGACATACCGGTCGGCAACCAGCTTCGATCCATCCGAAAGCGGCAGGCCTTTCCAGTCTCCGTCTTCCAGCCCCGGCGCTAGAACCGCCTCCTGCCGATACTCCCCGCCTTCCGCCACAAAATGCTCGACTACCGCCTGCGCCGAAGCACGCGCCAGCAAGTATCCACTCTGCGGCTCCCAAATTCCCCACTCGACCTTCTCAAAATTGATTTGTTTCCAGCGTCGCGCCAGTTCGGTTGCCGGCAACTGCTCGAAGGGGATCCTCGCATCTTTCAGAAAGGGCAGCGACCCGCGCTCGAATTCCCCATCGCCTTCCACCATCCAGAGCACGCCGATGGAATGAAAAAACTTCTGCTTCCACTGCGCCTCGTGATCTTTCCAAAGTTCCAGCGCGCGCGCCGCCAGCTTGGTATAAGGCTGATTCGGTCCATACGCCCCGCGCATGACGCGCGTCTCCCCGCCCGACGAAGCCCGCGAGTTTCCCGGTCCCCACGCATCGAGCAGGGTAACCCGGGCCCCGCCGCGCAGAAGATAGAGTGCGGTCCATCCGCCGAACGCGCCCGCCCCAACCACTGCAACATGAGGTTTGTTATTCATGGATTTCGGAGTTCCACCAGTATCTTGGTCCGCCGCCGGGGACGCCAGCCCACCGAGCGCATCCCCTCCGGCCGCCGTCACCGCCGCTGCCAATCCCAGCTTGCAGGCGTCGCGGCGGGAAACCTTGGCACCCGCTTTGCGATCCGGCCGCGACGAAGCCTCGTTTTCAGCCATAGAAGGTTCCCCACCATACATAAGAAGATGGGGCATTTCCAAGCATCTCTGATGACCCCCGCTCCTTGACACCCTCCACAGCGCTCCCTAGAATCGCAAAAGGGGCCTTGAAACCGCATTCTAAGCCTCTGCATCTAAAGTATTTAGATAGAGGCTCCGGCTCCAGACTCGGATCAACATGCCACCAGGACCAACCGGCGAACGGGAACGCGAAATCCTGACCGCCATCGTCGAGACCTTCATCGCCACCGGCGAGCCGGTAGGTTCGCGCACCCTGGCGCGCACCAGTCGCGAGGGTCTCAGCGCGGCCACCATCCGCAACGTGATGGCCGACCTGGCCGATGCCGGTTTCCTCGATCAGCCCCATACCTCCGCTGGGCGCGTCCCCAGTACCGAGGCCTACCGCTACTACGTGGAGCAGCTCAGCGGCGAGACCCGTTTGTCGCACGAAAACGAAAGCATCATCCAGGACAGCCTGACGGGCGTCAGCGACGTGCAGGAATTCATGGAGCGCACCTCGCACGTGCTCTCCCTGATTTCGCACGGCGTCGGCGTTACCGTGGCCTCGAGCGGGCCGCGCAATGCCCTCGAGCACGTTTACTTTTCGCGCCTCAGCGATCAGAAAGTTCTGGCCGTCGTCGTCACGCGCTCGGGCGTGGTGCGCGACCGCGTGTTGCGCCTCGATCTCGCCCAGTCGGAACTGGATCTCGCGGCGCGCTACATCAACGAAAACTTTCGCGGCTGGATGATGGAAGACATGCGCGCCGAGATTGCCCGCCGCCTCGAAAAAGAGCGCAGCGAGTACGACCGGCTGATGCAGTCCATTGAGCAACTCTACAAGCAGGGCGCTCTCACTACCAGCGAGGCTCCCGAGGCCGTGTTCGTCGAAGGCGCCGCCAACCTCGTGACCGGCGAGGAAGACCAGCAGCGCCTCAAAGACATGCTCAGCACGCTGGAGGAAAAAGAAAAAGTCGTGAAGCTGCTCGGTGCCTATCTGGACACGCGCCAGGAAGCGGTGCGGGTCGTCATCGGGCTCGATGAAGCGTTGCCCTCAATGCGCAACTTTGTCCTCATCGGCGCTCCGGCGCGCGTGGGCGGCGAGGTCATGGGATCGCTGGCGGTGATCGGGCCTACCCGGCTCGATTATCAGCACACCATGTCGGCGGTCTCCTACATCGCGCGCCTGTTCGACAAACTTTTGAATGAATCGGAGTAAGAGAAGAATGGGTAAAGGGAACGGAAAGACGGAAACACCCAACCTCGATCTGGAACACGAACTGCCTCCCGCCGAGGGCGGGGAAGAAACGGCTCCGGCGTCAGATCCAACCGCTGTTGCAGGCGCGGGCGAGATATCGGAGACCGACAAGCTCCGTGCCGAACGCGACGCGCTGCTCGATCGCCTGGCACGCCTGCAAGCCGAATTCGACAATGCCCGCAAACGCGCGGCGCGCGAGCAGCAGGAGTTCCGCGAATTTGCCGCGGCCGATGTCATCAAAAACATTCTGCCCGTGCTCGACAGCTTCGAGCGCGCCCTGAAGGCGCCGGCTGGCGACTCCAACTCCAACGACCTCCGCAGCGGTCTGGAGCTCATTTACCGCCAGTTCCAGGACACGCTCCAGAAACTTGGTGTCCAGCCGATTGAATCGGTGGGGAAGCCGTTTGATCCGCGGGCGCACGAAGCCATCGAAATGGTGGACACCACCGAGGCGGAAGACCATCACGTGCTGGACGAATTGCAGCGCGGCTACAGATACAAAGGACGCCTGCTGCGTCCCGCAATGGTGCGGGTCGCCCGCAACACTCGCGGGTAGCCGAGAGAACTATTTGAACTGGTTTCAAGAATCGGCTTTCGGGAGGGCACGGCTTTAAGCCGTGCCGCCCAGGGTCATAAAAATCCGGGCTTTACAGCTTGCGGAAAAAGTCTGATTTTGGGTGGCGCAGCGCTTCAGCGCTGCGGTAAGAGCTTTTCTTTTCACCAGGGGCTTTAGCCCCCGAGGGACGCCCTCCGCAATGCAGATTGTTTAGTGCGGATCGATTCGATCAGAAGGAGCAGTCTGGCCAACAACGGCAAACGCGACTACTACGAGGTCCTCGGCGTGACCCGAACGGCCACCGAGGTCGAGATCAAGAGCGCCTACCGCAAGCTGGCGATGACGTACCATCCCGACCGCAACCCCAACAATCCGGACGCGGAAGAAAAATTCAAAGAGCTCACCGAGGCCTACGCCATTCTTGCCGACTCCGAGAAGCGCTCGCTCTATGACCGCTTCGGACACGCCGGGGTGGGCGGCAGTTCCGGCGGTCCGGCCGGCTTCGATCCCGTCATCTTCCAGGATTTCGGAGACATCTTCGGAGAATTTTTCGGCTTCGGCGATCTCTTCGGCGGCGGCGGCCGCCGTCGCGCCCGCGCCCAGCGCGGCGCCGATCTGCGCGAGGACCTGAGCCTGGAATTCGACGAAGCCGTCTTCGGCACTGAAAAGCAAGTCAAAGTCCGCCGGCATGAGGTTTGCGATTCCTGTCACGGTGCGGGCGCTGCGCCGGGCAAAGCGCCGGTCCCGTGCCGCTCCTGCAACGGCCGCGGCCAGGTGCGCTATCAGCAGGGATTCTTCAGCATCGCCCGCACTTGCCCCACGTGCCAGGGCGCTGGTAGCGTCATCACCGATCCCTGCCCGAAATGCAAAGGCGAGGGACGCCTGCTGCGTGAGCGCACCGTCGAAGCCAAAGTTCCCGCCGGCGTCGAAGACGGCACGCGCATTCGCTTCTCCGGACTCGGCGAAGCCGGCGCCTCCGGCGGCCCGGCCGGCGACCTCTATGTTGTCCTTCATGTCAAAGAACATGCCTTCTTCGAACGCGAGGGCAACGATCTCTATTGCGTGGTGCCGGTCTCATTCCCGCAAGCCGCACTCGGCACCGAGATCATGGTTCCGACCATGGAAGGTGACTACAAACTGAAGATCCCCGAAGGCACGCAGTCGGGAACCTCATTCCGAATCCGCAACCGTGGCGTCCCGGTCCTAAACAGCCACGGCAAAGGTGACCTGTTCGTGGAAATCCGCGTACAAACCCCCGGCAAGCTGACCAAACGCCAGCGCGAACTGCTGAACGAGTTAGGACAACTCTCTCCGGTAGAAAACAAACCGCAGCGCCGCTCATTGCTGGGGAGAATGAAAGACATGTTCGCGTAGGAAAGTTCTCAGTTCCCAGTTCTCAGTTCTCAGTCCTTAGAGCCAAGGCTCCTTGCGATTATCATTCGGGTGAGAGACTGTCTTCACTGAGAACTGAGAACTGAGAACTGAGAACTGAGAACCGAGAACCGAGAACTGAGAACCGGGAACTGCCCCATGACTCGCCGCCGCTGGATCGCCGACGAAATAAACGAAAACACCGCCGCTCTCACTGGCGACCACGCCGTCCATCTCACGCGCGTCCTCCGCGCCGAGATCGGCCAGCAATTCGACATTGCCACCGGCACCTCGGTTCGCCGCGGAACAATCACTTTCATCTCCGACAAGCGCGTCGAAGTTGCCCTCGGCGAAGAACAGCCCACCACGCCGGCGCCGCACCTCACCCTCGCCCTCGCCATCTTCAAATTCGACCGCATGGAATGGGCGATCGAGAAATGCACCGAACTCGGCGTCACTCGAATCATCCCCATCATTGCCCGTCGGACGGATTCGCATCTCACCGATGCTGCCGCGAAACGCCGCGAACGCTGGCAGCGTATCGCCCTCCAGGCATCCGAGCAATCCCGCCGCGCCGCCCCACCCGAAATCGCCGTCCCCATCAAGCTGAAAGATTTTGGTAGCGCCGGCGCCTCGCCGGCTGTCGGGCGGGCGCCCTCGCCCGCCCCCCCGACGTGCAAGATCGTCCTCGCCGAGTCCGAAAACAACACGCGCCTACGAGACGCCCTGCAATCTCGTCCTGCCGCCCTCACCCTCGCCATCGGTCCCGAAGGGGGCTGGACCGCCGACGAACTCCAATGGTTCCGCGATTCCGGCTGGACCGCCGCCTCGCTCGGCGACACCATCCTCCGGGCAGAAACCGCCGCCATCGTTGCCACCGCCCTCGCTCTCGACGCGTTGCAGTGATCTTCCTCACACCCTTCCACAACCACCTCTGATATGCTCCGGCAAGTGAGTCAGTCCGTTTTGTCAGCCACGAAGGTTCAGCCCGACGAACGCCAGCGCGAAGCCATCGCGCATGTTCACGGCCCGATGCTGGTCGTCGCCGGCGCTGGCACTGGCAAAACCACGGTCCTCACGCAGCGCATTGCCCATCTGATCCGTGAAGGCCACGCCCGCCCCGACGAGATTCTCGCCCTCACCTACACCGACAACGCCGCCGAAGAAATGAAGAAGCGCGTGCACGCCGAGCTCGAAGGCAAAGACTGCCACGGCCTCCAAGTCCTGACCTTTCATGCCTGGTGCAACGGCTTGCTCCATCGGCGCGGGGCCAACTTCGGCGTCCTCGACGACAAAGATCTCTGGGTCTATCTGCGACGACACATTCGCGATCTGCGCCTGAAGCACTTCGTCCGTGCCGCCAACGTCAGCCAGTTTCTCGACGATCTGCTCGACTTCATGCGCCGCTGTCAGGACGAACTCGTCGGCCCGGAAAAATACGCCGGCTACGTGGCCCGCCTGGAACGCGGCGAAGTCGCCCTTCAGCGGGTCACTAAATCAAAGAAGCAGAGCGAGCTGGAACCAACCGAGATTCTCGACCGCTGCCGCGAGATCGCCCGCGTTTTCGCCACCGTAGAACGCATGCTCGAAGTAAAGAACCTGGGCACGTTCGGCCACATGATCACCCGGGCTTATCAGCTTTTGAAAAACGACCCCGCGCTGCTCGACGAAGAACGCGCCCGCACGCGCTTTCTCCTGGTGGACGAATTTCAGGACGCCAACTTTGCCCAGGTCGAAATCCTCTCGCTACTGGCCGGATCGTCGGCCAACGTGTTTGCCGTCGGCGATCCCGATCAGGCCATCTATCGTTTTCGCGGCGCCTCCAGCGCGGCCTTCACTCTTTTCCTTCGTCATTTTCCGGCCACGCGACTGGTCGTACTCGACAGGAACCGCCGCTCGCTCTCGCCGATCCTCCGTTGCGCCTTTGGCATTGTGAACGACAACCCGCCCGTGTTTTCGGAAAAGGGAAGCGGAATCTCCTACCAGCGTGCGCCGCTCGCATCGCAGCGCGAAGCGGACTCCCACACGCGCGGCGAATCGATTGTTCCGCCGCCGGTCGAAATCATTACCTGGGGCGACCGTGAAGTTGAAGCCGCCGACCTGGCTCGCCGGATCCAAACAAAGCGTAAGGAACATCACTGTGACTGGAGCGAATTTGCAGTCCTCTATCGCCAGCACAGCCATCGCGAGGAATTGGTCAAGGAGCTCACGGAGCGAGCTATTCCGTTTTCGATCGAAGGCCTGGATGTGCTGCACACGCCCGAAGTCCGCGACGTGCTTGCCTGCCTGAACGTGGCCGTGAGCCCGGGCGATGCCGCCAGCCTGTTCCGCGTGGCCGCGCTTCCACAATTCGCGATCGACCCGCAGGAACTACGCGCCGCCATGCGAGCGGTTCGGCGCGACGAACTCGATCTCCGCAAAGTGCTGGAAAAACTGGCGAACGGTCCCGCCGTTCTGGAAAGCGTTGAGAAGGCGCATGAGCGGGTAAAGAAGGAAGGAGTTCGCGCGGTCGACGCCGTGAAAATGGTGATACGTCATTTCGCTCTTTCGGACTCGGTTCCCGTGGCCGCCTTTCTCAAGTTCGTCGAGCTGTGGCAGGGAAAGCCGATCGTTGAGATTGGCAGTGCGGCGGAATTTCTCGACTACCTCGACTATTTTGGTCAGGCCCGGGGTGCCATTGCCCTACCGCCCACCACCGCCGACGCAGTCCGCCTCCTGACCGTACACACTGCCAAGGGTCTTGAGTTCCGCCATGTGGCGATCATCCGCGGCTCATCACCGTCGTTCCCATGTTCCTGGCGGGAGCCTTTGGTGGACCTGCCGCCCGAGTTGCGCAGCGCCGACTCCGAGGGTGACGACAAAGCCTTGAACGAAGAAGAGGAGCGGCGGCTCTTCTTCGTCGCCATGACGCGCGCCAAGGACACGCTGGCCATCTATACGCATAAGGGCCGGGCCAAGAAGGACCCCATGCCAACCAAATTCCTGCGCGATTTCATGCCGAATCCCGCCTACAAGAAGTTCTGGCGTCCGCGTCTGGCGGCGGCGGTGCAGGAAGATCTCTTCGCCGAAGAAGAAAAAATCGCCATCGAACACTCTAACGTTGCCGCCTGGCTGCTCATGCCGCCGTCCGCCAACTTCGTGACCGGCCTCAGCGCGTCGGCCATCACAACTTATGAAGATTGTCCGCTGCGTTTCAAGCTGGAGCGCGAGTGGAACCTTCCGCGCGATGTCCCCGCGTCGTTACGCTACGGCGCGGTCATGCACAGCATCCTGCGCACCTTCTACGACGCTCGCCGCTTCCGTCGCGAGGCCAGCGACGCCGAACTTCTGGAGATGCTGCGGCAAGGCCTGGCTGACGCGGGAATCGCCGACCGTTACCAGTACGAGTTGTATCTCAAGCAGGGGGCCGAACAGCTGGAGCAGTTTCTGGAACTGGCCCGCACCACCCCTCAACCCGAGGTACTCGACACCGAACAAAACTTCGACTTGCAGGTGGGCGCCACGAAATTGCGAGGACGTGTGGATCGAATCGACCGCGTCGATCCCGACGGCGTGGCCATCGTGGACTACAAGACCGGGAAGCCGAAATCCCAGGAAGATGCCGACGAGAGTCTTCAGCTCTCGCTATACGCGCTTGCCGCAAGAGAGGTCTGGGGACACCGCGTTTCCCAACTCATCTTCTACAACCTGGAAAACAATACGGCAGTCGCAACGACGCGCAACGATGCGCAACTGGAAGAAGCGAAGATGCGCGTGCAGGAAGTGGCCGAGAGCATCGCCGCAGGAGAGTTTCCCGCTAAACCAGGCTACCAGTGCGTCTTTTGCCCGTACCGCAATCTTTGTCCCGCGACCGAGAAGGTGGTGTCGGTCTCGCCCAAGAGGCCAGCCGGCCGCGCAAATTGAAATGTAGAGACGGCTTGGCTCGTCTCGCGTGGTGTGCAACGGCGACCGCGGATCGAAATTCACCCTAAAAAACTTTGGGGACGCTCATCGCGTCCCCGTGTCGTTGCCTGTTGCAGGTGCTTAGTGTTTCTTCTTCTTTGCTTTCTTTTTGGTTGCCATGGATCTATTCTCCCTTTCCATTCTTCATGGAATCTTGCAACGGTCTTCTGTCGCAACTGTTTGATTGTATAGAGTCAACGCCCAGTGAAGTCAAGAGAAAAATGAGCGCGCGCGCGTCGCGCAACGGTGTACCAAAGTCACTTCGCTCACTCGCGTGACAAAAAAGTTCGACACTCCATCACAACCGGCGCGCGCAATCGCTCGCCACCGCGAATCTTTCGCAACCCGACAAGATCGCGGCCACTTCCGCGCAGCGATCGCGCCTTTACCTCTCCTGCATCTCCGCGCCCTCTTCCTCCATCTATAATGAAAGCGGTTGTTGCAAGCAGAGAAGCACGCGAAGGAGCGCATGTATGGCCGGTTCCACTGATGTCGTCATCATTTCCGGATGCCGCACGCCGATCGGGAAATTTCAAGGAAGCTTGAGCGACTTGAGCGCTCCGCAACTGGGCGCGGTCGCCGTCCGCGAAGCGGTGAAGCGCGCCCACCTCGAGCCGCAGCAGGTGGACGAGTGCATTATGGGCAATGTGGTCTCGGCGGGACTGGGTCAGAACCCGGCGCGCCAGGCCGCCCTCTTCGGCGGACTCCCTCCCGAAGTAGGTGCCATGACCATTAACAAAGTTTGCGGCTCCGGACTGAAAGCCGTGGCGCTCGCAGCGCAAGCCATCGAGACCGGCAACAGTTCCATCGTCGTCGCCGGCGGCATGGAGTCCATGACCAACGCGCCCTACCTGCTTCCCAACGCGCGCAAGGGATACCGTCTCGGCAACGGCCAGCTGATCGACTCCATGGTGCACGACGGCCTGTGGGACATTTACAACGACTACCACATGGGCCTGACCGGCGAGAACGTCGCCGAAAAATACGCCATCGCCCGCGAAGAGCAGGACGAGTTCGCCGTGAACTCGCATCGCAAGGCCATCGCTGCCCAGAAAGAATGCCGCTTCAAATCCCAGATCGTTCCCGTTGAAATCCCGGCCAAGAAGAAAGGCCAGCCCGCCGTGATCTTCGACAAGGACGAAGGCCCGCGCGAGGACACCACCATCGAAGTTCTCCGTTCGCTCAAACCGGCGTTCAAGAAAGATGGCACCGTTACCGCCGGCAACGCTCCGGGTGTAAACGACGGCGCAGCGGCGCTCGTCGTGACCAGCGCGGCGCGCGCGAAAGAGTTGGGGGCGGCCCCCATGGTGCGCATTGTCGCGCAAGCCACCAGCGGCATCGATCCCAAATGGGTGATGATGGCGCCCGTCGGCGCCGTGCAAAAGATTTGGCAAAAGACCGGCTGGAAGAAAGACGACGTGGATCTCTACGAACTGAACGAGGCTTTCTCCGTGCAGGCGCTGGGAGTAATCCGCGAACTCGGCCTCGACATCAACCGCGTGAACGTGAACGGCGGCGCGGTTGCCCTGGGCCATCCCATCGGCGCGAGTGGCGCGCGTGTGCTGGTCACGCTGATCTACGAGATGATCCGCCGGGATGTCCACCGCGGCATCGCTGCGCTCTGCCTGGGCGGAGGCAATGCCGTCGCGATGGCAGTAGAGCGCTAATCTCGGGGACCCGCACCTGGAGCAGTTCTCCAATTGCTGTAGAGTGCGAATCAAGAACGGGAGGGCACGGCTTCAGCCGTGCCGCAA